>ERZ791830.129-NODE-129-length-101007-cov-3.871196_pt1 | contig 101007 bp, 87 predicted proteins | sample MGYA00509945_ERZ791830 | MGnify/ENA primary metagenome ERZ791830 (study PRJEB30046, sample SAMN00792021) | human gut metagenome | study: EMG produced TPA metagenomics assembly of the A metagenome-wide association study of gut microbiota in type 2...
AGGAAATCCGTGGGACAGAGAATACCGGAAAAAGAAATCGCTAACTTCAAGTTTGCAGGGAAGGTGGCTATCATGGAGATGAAGAGAAATGGATGAGAGGAAAGCGTATTGGTTTGAACAGCCATATATGCCGCAGATGAAAAATATTGCGGTGGCTCCTGTTATTCTGGAAGATGGAAGACTGTCCTTCTGTGTTCCAGGGGATGATGGTCCTCCGTGGTCCGGGGTGTGGAACCTGACTGGAAAGGTTGTTTTGGACGGGGATGATTATTTTGAGTTCCAGTGTGATGATGAAGTGATGCACAGACGGGGTGGAACATATAAATTTCATGCTTTGGATGTTGATACATTCAGCAGGGAAACGTGTCAGTGGATATCACAGGGAAAAGAGATTGCAGACTGCTGTAAAACAACAGAAGAACTGCATGAATGGTACCTGAAACATTGGACTTATAACAGATAGAATGATTATATTTACGAAGGCATCGGTCACCTGGTTGGCTGGTGCTTTTTTCGTGGGGAAATGGAGGTGGCGGGATGTATCCGGTATCGGATGGGTTTCTGAGAGCTGTGAAGAGCAATACAAGAAAATATTACTGGACGGGTACGATCGTTACCAGAGGCGGAATGACGTATGAGTTCGGGGCGAAGGAGATTGTGAAGGGTTCCGGGTATATTTCTAGGCAGTGCTGTGGAAGCACGGAAATTGAACTGGGGACGGTGTATGCGGCGGAGATGGGGATCACGCTTCTGAGTGACATTGACAGGTATACGCTGGAGGATGCTCAGGTGACGCTGGTGTTTCATCTGGTGCTGGCGGATGATTCGGTGGAAGATGTGCCGATGGGAGTTTTTGAGGTCAGTGAGGCGAACCGTCTGGCAAAGTGCCTGGAACTGAAAGCCTATGATTTTATGCTGCGGTTTGATAAGAGTTTCAACGGGTTTGAGACTGTGGGGACTGCTTATGATTTTATTGCTTTGTGCTGTAAGCGGTGTAAAGTGGAGTTTGCGAATAAGAGGGCGGAGATTGATGCCATGCCGAATGGCGGGGTGACGCTTTCTGTTTATACTGAAAATGATATTGAGACCTGCCGGGATGTGCTGTTTTATGTGGCACAGGTTCTGGGAGGTTTCTTTATTATTAACAGGGAGGGAAAGCTGGAACTGAGAAAGTACGGGAAGGATCCTGTGATGAAGGTGGAGCAGAGACACCGGTTTTCTTCCAGCTTTTCGGATTTTATTACCAGATACACGGCAGTGAGTTCCACCAACAAGCAGACGCAGATTGCAGAGTATTATGCTCTGGATCCGGATAATGGGCTGACCATGAACCTGGGTGTGAACCCGCTTCTGCAGTTTGGGTTAAAGGAGACTAGGGAGATGCTGTGCAGGAATATCCTGGCAGATCTGTCTGTGATCCGGTATGTGCCGTTTGATTCGGATACCATCGGGAACCCTGTCCTGGATCCAGGGGATGTGCTGACATTTGCGGGAGGACAGGCGGATGAGGGACAGATCACCTGTATCACTTCCATCAGACAGAAAATCGGGGGAAAGCAGAGCCTGAAATGTGTGGGGAAGAACCCGAGGCTGGATCAGGCGAAGTCAAGGAATGACAAGAATATTTCGGGACTGCTGAATCAGATTGAAGACAATGCGAAGACCGGGAAGATCGGGATCCATACGTTTACCAATGCTTCCGCGCATGAGATCGGGCAGACGAAGGTGAAGCTGATCAGTATCCAGTTTGCTTCTTCTGAGGAAAACCACATGCAGTTTTTTGCGCAGGTTGTTGTGGATGTGGCTGCGGATCCGGTGGAACGGTCTGCGGAGGCTTCCGGGACTGTGGTGATTCCATTTCCGGGCGGAAGCGGCAGTGGAACTGGAAGTGGTACGGGTGGTTCTGATGGAACCGGGGAGACATCGGATGCAGGAAGTTCTGAAAATGATGCGGCAGGGAATGAAGTTGGAAATACTTCTGGGAATGAGAATACAGGGAGTACGGATGATGTCGCTGGTGGCTCGGATTCCGGATCCGGAACCGGGAGTGGTTCGGAGGTTTCTGTGGATGTGAGCCTGCCGGTGAAGTGGCAGGAGGACGGACAGGCGGTCTGCCATGTGGTCTTTGAATTTAATAATGAGGAGATTGTGGAGCATTGTCCGGTGGAGACCTGGCATTCCGGGAAACATATTTTGTCGCTGTATTATCCAATTGAGAAGATCGTTGCCAATTATACGAATACATTCAATGTGTATCTCTGGATGGAGTATGGCAGCGGTACGGTTGATGTGGGAGACTGCATTGCTTCTGTCAGCGGACAGGCAATGGCGGTTGGGGAAGCCTGGGACGGAAAGCTTGAGGTGGAGGATTATACCACGAGATTTGCCATTGGCGGAGGACTGGATGTGAATGGTTTCCGGGAATCGCTGTCCATGCAGATGAAGGAGACGGTGAACAGAGGATTTGAAGTGTATTTTGCTGAGAGAGCGGGAATCAGCGGTTTCTGCAGGCCGGTAGAAATGGAGGGTGTGTGATGAAGTTGAAAGGTGAAATGGTCATTGAACTGACCGATACGAATACGGGTGCGGTGGAGACAGTTCAGGAGACGAACATGATCACGGAGGCAGTGAATAATATTCTGGGGCTGAATCCCATGGGGATTTATCTGAAAGCCAGCGGGGAGTATGACAATTCTGTTTTGTGGAACGGGACGCTGCTTCCCATCTGCCCGAACATGATCGGCGGGATCCTGCTGTTTCCGGCAGTGCTGGAAGAAAAGGCGGATCATATTTACGAGCAGGGGAAGAACCTGCTTACGGCAGTTCTCAGAAATGGGAGCTGCTTTTTTCATGGGAGGAGGATTCTGGCATGAAGGAATTTTGGAACTTTATTCAGATGGTTTTTATGGCTGTAGGCGGATGGCTGGGTTGGTTTATGGGAGGCTGTGACGGGCTTCTGTATGCACTGGTCGCTTTTGTGGTGATTGATTACCTGACCGGGGTGATGTGTGCTTTTGCGGACCATACGCTTTCCAGTGAAGTGGGCTTCCGGGGGATCTGCAGGAAGGTGCTGATCTTTCTGCTGGTGGGAATGGCAAATATTCTGGATGTGGCTGTGATCGGGAACGGATCCGTGCTGAGGACAGCGGTGATCTTTTTCTATATTTCCAATGAGGGTGTGAGTCTGCTGGAGAATGCAGGGCATCTGGGGCTGCCGATTCCGCAGAAGGTGAAAGAGGTGCTGGAACAGCTGCATGACAGAAGTGAAAAGGGGGATGGGGAATGAGGATTGCAAGGGAAAAGTTTATCGCGGACATTGCGGGATATGTGAAAAAGTATGCCGGGCAGTATGGAATCCTGTGCCATTCTGCGGTGATCTCACAGGCGGTTCTGGACTCCGGATGGGGCGAGAGCCGGCTGACCAGTCAGTACTATAACTATTTTGGACTGAAATGTGGCACAAGATGGACTGGCAGGTCTGTAAATATGCGTACACAGGAAGAATACAGGGAAGGGACGCTGACTTCCATCCGTGATAATTTCCGGGTGTTTGATTCCATGGAAGAGGGCGTAAAGGGGTATTTTGAGTTTATCCAGCTGGAACGGTACCGGAACCTGAGGGGGATCCGCAGGAGTATCTGGAAACCATCCGTGCCGACGGGTATGCCACTTCTTTTTCCTATGTGGAAGACTGCATGAAGGTGATCCGTCAGTATGAACTGACAAGATTTGATGAAGGGGGATGTGAGGCTATGGCAAAGACTGCTGAGAGTGTTCTGGATGTGATGAGGGGATGGCTGGGATTCAGTGAGGCCAATGGAAAGTTTAGGGAGATTATTGACTTGTATAATAGTGTGAAGCCGCTTCCCAGAGGATATGCGGTGCAGCATTCGGATGAATGGTGTGATACCTGTGTGTCTGCTGCAGGGATCAGGGCAGGATGCAGTGAGCTGATCGGCAGGGAGTGCGGCGTGGAGGAACACGTGAAGATCTTCAGGGAGATGGGGATCTGGATCGAAGACGGAACCATTATGCCGGAGCCAGGTTATGTGATTGTGTATAACTGGGACAAGGCCACACAGCCGAATGACGGGTACAGTGACTATATCGGTTTTGTGGAGGAGGTTTCCGGTGGGAATGATTACTGCTATTGAAGGTAACCGGGTGAAAAGGTTGACAGAAGGGTGATCCCCCTGGGATGGGGATATATCCGCGGATATGCGGCTCCGCAGTATGAGAAGGCTGTGAAAGGAACCGGCGGGAATCCTGGTACAGGAAAGAAAAGTGTGGAAGCTGTGGCGAAGGAAGTGATTGCCGGAAAGTGGGGGAACGGCGAGGACAGAAAGAAGAGACTGCAGGCTGCAGGGTATGATTATCCGGCAGTGCAGGCGAAGGTGAATGAGCTGGTGAAAAGTAAAGTGTATGGAAGCAGGAATGAACGCACATCTTGCAAAGCCGTTGGATGATAAAAAGATTAAGCAGACCATAAGCGAAGAGTTGAGAAGGTCAAATGCCTGTCATGAATGATTATGAGACAGCCGCAGCAATCAGGAGCCTTCCAGATGCATGGGAAAAGCGGACAGGAAACATAGAGAGAGGATTTTGTTATGACAGAAATGAAATATATATTTCCGAAACAACTGCAGTCTGTGGCTGCGTTGGCTTTTATAGCCGTGCTGATCGCTCTGCTTCTTATCCTGACTGTAATGGTACATATGAGGAACAGAAAACTGAAACGTATGCTGGAAGAACAGATGGCAGAACGACGGCTTTTGGACAAAATATGTTCAGACTTTACTGCTGTCTATTATGTCGAATTAAATATCGGTTTCTTTGAGATTCTGCATATAAACGACGGAACCAATGCAAAAAAAATGAATCTGAAACAGTGTGATAATTTCAATTATGCTGCTGACCAATATGCGGTCCAGTATCTGTATGGGAAAGAAAGACAGGAATTTAAGGAGTGGATTTCGACGGGGCATCTGAAGGAACAGCTTTCCAGGAAGGAGCGCATTACCTATCATTACAGAAGCAAACCGAATCCGAATCAGCATGAATTTTTTGAGGCACAGGCAGTCAAAATATACCAGGATGAGAAACATTTTTTCGCACTGGTGGGTTTCCGGCATATCGATGATATTATGGAAAAAGAAACTACCATCCAGAATCAATTAAAGCAGGCACTGGACGAGACACGGCTGAGTAATGAAATAATTTCGGCAATTGCCAAGAGTTACTGTTCTATTTACAGGATTGATGTTCAGAAAGATTTTTTTGAAGAGGTATCAAATGACAGTGAAATACACAAACTGACAGGAAACAGAGGATGTGCATCGGAGAAACTGTATCAGCTTTGTGATACCATGGTTGCACCGAAATACCGTCCGCTGATACGTCCATTTCTGGATGTTTCTACACTTTCAGCCAGATTGAAGACGGAAGAATGTATTTCTACAGAATACAGGATGTGTGATGGCAGCTGGCACAGGATGCTTTTTACTGTAAAAAAACGGGATCAGTCTGGAAATGTTACCCATGTTTTATGTACGGTCCGTAGTATCAGCGATTCCAAAAGACGTGAAGAGGATCTTAACTTTGCAGCGGAAGCAGCAAAGCGGGAAGCCGAAATGAAAACAAGGTTTCTGGCAACTATGAGTCATGATATCCGCACACCACTGAACGGTATTATCGGTATGGTAAATATGGGAAATCAGTACGCAGATGATCCACAGATGCAGCAGAAGATCAGAGAAAAGGCAATGGAAGCCCTGAAATATCTGGTGTCTCTGGTAAATGATGTGCTGGATATGAATAAACTACAGAGCGGAGAGTTGAAGGACCAGCAGATTTTGTTTGATCTGACAATGGTACTGCGTGAACTGAACCAGATTTATGATGAGCGGGCTGCAAAGAAAGGCATCCGGTATGAGGTTGACTGGAAAAATAGTACATACAGCCACAGCGCTCTGATTGGAAATCCGGTATATCTTGGCAGGATCCTGTCGAATGTCATGGACAATGCCATAAAATTCAGTCAGGCGGGCAGTGTGATTACGGTCTGGGTTAAGGAAGAAACTCTGGATGATGGCAGAGCATTTTTTACGTTCTACTGTAAAGACCAGGGTGTGGGTATGAGTGAAGATTTTATTGCACATGCTTTTGATATGTTCTCTCAGGAAAGCAAGACAAGCAGATCCAGGTATGAAGGCACCGGACTGGGGCTTGCAATTACGAAACAGCTTGTGGACAGGATGGAAGTATTGAACTGAAGAGCGAAGTTGGTGTTGGTACTACAGTTATTGTAAAAATACCGTTCAAAATTGACACACAGGATAAAAACAGTAATTTATCAGATAAGCCAGTAAGCCTTGATGATTATTCAGTGGAAGGCATACGGGCATTGGTTGTGGAAGACAATGAGCTGAACATGGAGATTGCCAGATGTATACTGGAAGACAGCGGTATGGAAGTTACATGTGCAGTAGACGGTCAGGAAGCAGTTGAAATTTTTAAGAAATCTGCACCGGATTATTTCGGGGTAATTTATATGGATATTATGATGCCGAGGATGAATGGACTGGATGCGGCAAGGACAATCAGGGAAATGAAAAGAAGGGATGCCAGGAGGGTTCCGATCATTGCAATGTCCGCCAATTCCTTTGCAGAAGACATTATCAACAGCCGGATGGCAGGAATGAATGTCCATCTTGCAAAACCGCTTGATGCAGAAAAAATGATTGTTGCTTTAAAAAAATGCATGGCAGATAATAGCAATGTAAAACTGCACGAAGATTTGTAGGAATAAAAAGACAGAGCGTATAGAGCTGCTATATGGTCTGTTTTTTTATTCCTTTGAAGAAGCTTGGGACAGGTACAGCAAATTAAAATGGTAAAAACATGCTCATATCCGGAGCATTATTTTTGCAGAGAAAATACCATCTTTATAGGTAAAGTCACAGATACCGCCGTTTTTGTCGGTAATGTGGCGTACGGATTCGATTCCTATGCCGTTTCCGGAACGTTTGGAGGATTGGAAAATATTGTTTTCTTGCCGTATTTTACCATCGAAAGTATTCTCCACATGAATCAGAAGCAGATGATTATGGTGGGGATAAACCTCCACATTAATCTTCCTGCGGGCCTGATCTGTTTTCACACTTGCCTGGATGGCATTTTCCAACAGATTGGAAAATACAAGGCACAGATTAATCTCATCTATGGAAAGATCAGCAGGCAGGGAAACCAGTGCATGAAAAGGAATGTTTTCTTTTTTTGCAATGGTGGAATAATGTCCGAAAACACTGTCAACAGCCTGATTTTCACAGAAATGCAGGTTATAGTCAGAGATTTTGTCGGTTGCAGCAGAGAGATATTTTTTAATCTTTTCCATGTCACCCTGTTCTGCCAGAGTGGACAGCAGGACAAAATGATGGCGGATATCGTGACGCGCCTGTCTTGCTTCTTCAATGGCCATGCAGAGATTCTCGTATCTTTCCTGCTGAAGGGAAAGAAAATGGTTCTCCTGCTGAAGTCTGGCATTTCTGTTCAGGTTGCCCCCCATCATAAGAAACATGACATAAAACAGGAGCAGGAGTATGAGCAGTACAAGACTGAAAACAATATAACACTGCAGGATCCGCCCGGGATATAAAGTGCTACGGTATTTGGGAATCATAAAAAGATTCACTCCGATGAAGATTACCGGAATAATCCAGAATACATACCAGGTCTGGGCAAAGTTTTCGTCTGCGATCATTGTCTGAACACAGTGGCGGGCAGGATACCAGGATGCCAGAACAAACAGCAGGCAGATGAGGTTATAGAAAATTCCGGCATCGGTACGAAACCACAGTTCATTTTCTGTAATATGCAGGTCAGCAGTTATAAGTGCATTGACTGCCCGGGAAAGACTGTTGACACATGCAAAAACTGCAAAGACTGCCAGAAAAATACTGACGGATTTCCAGACAGAGATTTTTAACGTTTTATGATAAATAAGCATAATAACAGGCAGCAGAGGAAACAGGATCCATCTGGTGGGAAAGTGGAAGGCACAGCAAACTGCTCCTCCGAAAATACAGATTCCCAGAAGAAGAGGAAGAAGCCACGCTGTCAGCTTAAGCGGTGTCTGCCTCAGATAGCTTTTTACTGGCAGATATGACAGCAGTATGCCGGGAATGATTACGGAAAGTTCAAGTACAGGGCGAAGTATGTCAGTCATTTCACGACCTCCTTTGGAACAGAAATTCCATAAATGTCTGTCTGGCGTTTTTGAGAAGCTTCCGGCTGACCGGGACATTGCTTCCGTTATCAAGGCGAAAGCCTGTTCCGTCAAAATCAACGGCATGCTCCAGATTGATCACAACGCCTCGGTTACACTGATAGAAGCGTGGATCCATTTTCAGGGAGGTTATGAAGGAATCAAAGGACTGACGGGTCACCAGTTCCCTTTCACCGTCAGTGTGGATGTGGATCATATGGGAAAAATGCTCTGCGTAGATTATTTTCCGGAAGGGAATCTGAATATTACTGCCGTTTACCTTTACATCTATGTATTTCCCGGAATCCGGGATGCGGGAAAGAATTTCATCGGCCAGTGCGGAAATATCATTTTCACTGTAGGGCTTTACAAGATAGTGCAGAGCCCGGACCTGGAATCCCTCTAATGCATGGTCGGTAGAAGTTGTTGTAAAGATCAGCAGACAGTCAGTATCTGATCTGCGAAGTTCTTTTGCTGTATCAATCCCGTTAGAACCATTCATATAAATATCCAGAAACACTACAGTGAAAGGACATTCCTTTGCCGCAGTGAGGAAAGTTTCTCCATTTTCATATTCCAATATATCTGTATGGACATTGCGCCTGGAAAACTGAGATTCCAGTCTGTTTCGTAACAGTGTCCGCTCTTCTGAAATATCATCAACAATTGCAATTCTCATAGTAAATCTTCCTTATAATATATATTTATAAAATTCCGCCTGCTGAGAATTCCTCGTTACTGTTCACGCTGTTTTCGGTAATATTTTTTCATCTGTGCAACCGAATTCGCAGACAAGCAAGTGGTGTAGTTATTTCGAAAACGCTCTGGTAACAGTATATCATAAAACAATGCCACGGAGTTGCAATTCGTGTCATTTTCTGTCGTTTCGTGACAGAATTATTGAAATAATTTTGATATTTTTTATAATGAGGGTAACAAATGAAAGTATATTAAATGGAAAGGAGGGGGATCGTGTATTGTATTGCCATACTGACCGACCAGGAACAGGAAGGACAAAACAGCGCGGAATATATCAGGAAGTACTGTGCAGAGAAGAATGTCTTTCCGCTGATTGAAATTTATCAGAATCAGGAACAGTTTTTTGCAGAGACATTGAAAACAGTACCAACAGTGCTGTTTCTCGCATTACCGGGTGTAGCCGGCCTGAATGCAGCAGAACACCTCCGTTCCCTGTATCCGAAATGTGGAATCATCTGGTGCAGTGACCTTGATTTTTCGCTCCATGCGTTCAGGCTGCGGATAGAATATTTTTTTATGAAACCTGTGGAAGAGCAGAAAATAAAAGAAGGACTTTCCATCTGGCTTGAATGTAACAAAATAAGATAAGAAAGACATTCGGGAGGAAAACAGCATGAAGACGATCATGAAGTATGAACTTGTCATAAATGAAGCACTTAGATCCGCACTTAATTACCATACACCTGACGAGCAGATTAATGAATTTATTCGTTTTTTCGGCAGACATATCAGTTCTGACAGAATATATATTTTCGAAGATTGTAAAGAAAGGCATGTCACAAACAATACGTATGAATGGTGTGCGCAGGGAGTGGTTCCCGAAAGAGACAGATTGCAGAATGTAGATATGGACATAATAAAGTGGTGGTACGATACGTTTTCCAAGGGCGAAAGTATCATTATCGCTGATATAGAAGATATCAAAGAAGAACATCGCATGCCCTATGATATGTTAAAAGCACAGAATGTAAGAAATGTGGTGGTATGTCCTTTGCGTTACAAAGATGAGATAAGTGGTTTTTTCGGTGTGGATAATCCTCCAAAGGGTGATTACAGGGGGCTTACTATTTTTCTGGATATGATAGGAACGCTTCTTATCTCGTTACTGAAATTGCGTAATTCATTTATAAAGTCAAATAAAGAGGCACGGCTCAGCAGTTATACATCCCTCTCGAAGATCTATACATCCATGCATTTGGTTGATGTGCAGACAAAGAAATATCATATTGTAAAAATGACAGATCAGATTATGGAATGTTTGGGAAAAGATTTTAAGAAAATGGGAGAATATGAAATCAGGAATGATTTTTGCGGACATGTCAGGGATATTGTCGAGAAAATGTGCATAGAATCGCAGCTTCAGGAATCACTGGAGTTTGTAGATATCAATACGCTGGAAGAACGGCTTCTTGGAGAAAAGAGCATAACACATGAATTTATAGATAAAAAATCAGGTTGGTGTCGAAGCAGATTTATTCCTGTAGACTATGATGAAAATGGAAGACTTCTGCATGTGCTTTTTTGTACTGAGTGTATAGAAGAAGAAAAAAAGCGTGAGAACTGGCTGATTTATCTGGCGAAGACAGATCTTATGACAGGATTATGTAATCGTGGAAGCGGAGAAAAAAGGATTACTGAACTTTTAAAGGAAAAAACAAAGGGATTGCTTTGCCTGATCGACTGTGACAAATTTAAATCCATCAATGATACTTATGGGCATTCTGTAGGAGATAAGGTGATTATAGCCGTTGCGAAGACGCTGCAGAAAACATGTCGTGACAGTGATGTGGTTATGAGGCTTGGAGGTGATGAGTTCGCAATATTTATGCCGAAAATGTTGGAGCAAACAGTAGCTGAGAAATTCTTCGAGCGCCTTTTTGAAAATATTCGACAGATTGATATCATAGAGATGCGTGGAAAGAGTATAGAAATAAGTCTGGGTGCGTGTTTTTATGATGGATATGAAGATATTTCTTTTGATCAGCTATACAGAAAGGCTGACAGGGCAATGTATCAGAGTAAAAAGCAGAAAGGCTGCAGTGCTGTAATTTATGGGGAGGGAATGTAAAAAATCTGGAAGGTTCCCAGTTATGAGCTGCATAGCGAAGCGGAACAAAAGGAGAAGTCTATGAAAGAAAAGAAAGTAATTGATTATACCAGAACCTATCGAAGAATTGAGATAGATAAAAAGAAATGTATTCTGTATATTGTCATACTGATCCTGCTTGGTTTTCTGCTTATGTGGACGCAGATCGATGATCTGACCAGGGTGATCTGTAAGATAGGGGTCGATGCTTTAAAAAAATATGAACCGCAGATGTATGTTGGGATCCGTTCAGAAACGTATCCTCTGTTTGGAAAAATCAGCTATCTCAGTGCAGGAACCGTATATCCGGGAATACAGATAAGCCTTATAAATGCAGCAGTTTCTCTTGCGGCAATCATTCTGCTGGCGGGACTTCCATGGAAGGGACGCCCTCTTGCCATTTATCTGATCCTGTGCAGTGCGATTCATCTGATAAACAGTCTGTGGTTTGTATTTGGAGAAAAATACTTTCCGTATACTTTAACTGTTTATTCGAAATTATATATGCTTCAGGAAATTGGCATATGGGTGATGTTTTTTGTCATGACAATTATGGTCACTGGAATTATAGGAGACCGGGGAGTGATCTATAAGCTTTTGACACTTCTTGCGGTAATGTTGTATTCCATAGTATTTGGAACTGTTCGCTATGTAATTTTTATCTGGCTGCTGTACAGATTTTCTGTGATCTATATGGCGTTTTTCTACTTTATAATAGGGCCCATGTTTGACTTTTTGTATCTGGTTATGATTTATGCAGTGTTTGTCGACCGCATGATCGGTGTTTACGATTCAAGGAAGGGAAAGGAGGTATGGAAATGGTCGTAGCTATTATGAAAGGTTATACTATTTTTGTTATTATCCTGATGCTTCTGTACACAGCCAGACATTTTTATTTTACAATTGTAAGGCTTCTGGGCAGGCAGCGCCTCTATTACAATGATATTCTTACAGACAGGATGAAAAGTATTTCCGTACTGATCCCTATGCATAATGAGGAACAGGTGCTTTCCAATGTTCTGGATTCTCTGCTGAAATGTGAGTATGACAGGGACAGACTTGAAATTATTCCGATTAATGATAATTCTACAGACCGTACCAGGGAAATGCTGGATGAATATCACAGAAAGTATGAGTTTATACGCCCCCTTCACAGAGACTGTCCGGACAGAGGAAAACCGGTAGGTCTGAATGATGCAATGAAGCTGGCAAAAGGGGAGATCATCATTGTATTTGATGCGGATTACAGACCTGCCAGAAACATGCTGAAACAGATTGCGCTGGGATTTGAGGATCCGCAGGTAGGTGCAGTTATGGGGCGGGTGATACCGTACAATACCAACACAAATATGCTGACCAGACTTATCAATCTGGAACGGTCCGGCGGATATCAGGTAGATCAACAGGCACGATATAACCTGAAAACAATTCCGCAGTATGGCGGTACAGTGGGAGGATTTCGAAAAGATTTTCTGTTAGAAACAGGTGGCTTTAATCCAAAGGTTCTGGCAGAAGATACGGAACTTACATATCGGCTTTTTACCAATGGCTGGAAGGTTGTATATGCTAATTCGGCAGAATGTTATGAAGAGTCCCCGGAAAGCTGGAATGTGCGAGGCAGACAGATCAGACGCTGGTCAAGAGGCCATAATGAAGTATTGTTCCGCTATCTGATTCCTACGATCACAACTCCTTATATGGGGCTGTTTCAGAAAATAGATGGCTTGTTTCTGCTTTTTATCTATTCAGTACCGGTATTTCTGCTGGTAGGCTGGGTAGTGTCCCTTGGATTATTTTTCCTGGGTGAAATGCAGATATTCAGTGGCTGGTGGGTTATATTGTTTTTGGGAATTTATAATTCCCTTGGAAACTTTGCACCATTTTTTGAGATAGGTACCTCGCTGATCATAGACGGACTTCCCGGAGAGGCATTGCTTCTGCCTCTTATGATGTTTAATTTTTTCTTCTATATGTGGAATATCTCTCTGGGATTTTGGGATGCAGTGGTAGATACTGTTACCGGAAGAGGTGTGAAATGGGATAAAACAGTGCGGTTTACTGTGCAGAAAACGGAAAAGGAGGCTGAAAAATGAAGGTATGGATCTTGATCTTTATCTGTATGTTCTCTATGCCTCTGTTGGTCGCAGTATTGTATTTCAGGATGAGAAAAGGGCAGATCCTGAAAATAAGGCAGGATTATGTGAAAGATGCCAGATATTTTGGAAAAAGCTTTTCTTCTCTGGTGGAAAAAGCTCTTCCGGAAATGAAGAATGGTACGATCATGCTTTCAAGACAGGAAAAGGTGTTGGAAGCAGATGGAAACCAGGAATTTGCGCAGCCTGACATTGAAGATCTTGTCATTGCCCGAAATACCGTCTTTTGTCCGCAGCAAAATGATCTGCATTTCCAAAAAGAGATCTACAGTGAAAAGGATGCGCTGTTTGTGAAAGAAAACATACGGCTCCGGGCTGTATACAGCAAAAAAAGACTGCTTTTCGGAAATAAGATCCGGCTGCTCAGATGGGCAGATGCTGAACATGCGGTTGTAGTTTATGATGAATGTGATCTGGGTGAAAGGGTATCAAGCGGAGAACAGCTTGTGATAGGCTTTGGTAATATTTTTCATAGTCTGTATGCACCGGTGATCCGTCTTGGACAGCGTCCGGAGGAACCTGACCGGTTTATGGAGGGACGTGATCCCAGGATATTTCGTATGCCGGTAATGAACAGTCATGAATATAACAGGCATTACATAGATGATGATATGGTTACGGAAAGCGGGACAGTTCCTTATACGATTATTTCCGATGGGGATATAAAGGTGATAGAGGACATTATCCTGCAGGGAGATATCCACAGTGATGGGGCTGTGAGAATCATGGAAAATGCATCGGTGCTTGGAAATATTTTTGCGGAGAATGATATACTGCTGGAAAAAAATGCAACAGTGCTCGGAAACATTTTTACACAGGGAAACATTATATTTGAAGAAGGCGCCAGTGCAGGTCAGCCGGATAAGATCACTTCAGTTGTTGCCCGCGGAACGATAACATTTTATGGCGGTAATTATGTTTATGGATATGTGGTTTCAGAGGGCGGTGGAAAAATCCTGAAATCGGACAGAGAGGTATTGGGAGAGTATTGTTTTCCAAGAGAACCTGTTCATGAAGAAAAGATTACTTTCCGGGATCTGTCAGAGTATGAAAATGTTAGCTTTCAGGGATTTCGAGGAGATATATATGTAAAAGAAGCGGTTATTCCTGAAGGTGCATCCGTTATTCCGAAGAGTCAGTTTTTTGGATGCAGAAGTCTTGAAAAACTGCATCTGCCGGAAAGCGTTTCTGTTATTGAGGACTATGCATTTGCGGACTGTCATGTGCTGAAAGTATGGGAAAGCATAGAAAAGCTTTCGCTGAAATCGGTAGGGACATCAGCCTTTGAAAACTGTTATGCGCTGGAATTTATAAGTCTTCCGGATTCCCTGACTGTGATTGAAGGAGCTGCATTTGCGGAATGCGTGTCTGTTAATAAACTGATATTTTCAGACACCTCACTGTTAAAGAAAATAGGTGATCATGCTTTTCGCGGGTGCAGGAATCTGAAAGAAGTATATCTTCCGGACAGTGTGGAATATGTGGGGATCAGTGCATTCAGAGATTGTGTTTCGCTTGAACAAATTTCCGTATCAGAGAAAATAAAAGATCAGCCGGGTATTGCAGAACTGGAGAAAAACTGTCCAAATGCCAGAATCAGGTTCAGGGAGGTGAATTCAGTTGAAAAAGAATAAAACCGCAGAAGTGTTTCTGGTTTTGCTCATATTGATCGTGATGTCTGCAGGAATTCTGATCCTCCAGAAAGGGATGGAAAAATTGCAGAATGTTAAGCAGGAAAGCGTATATGTTCCGGAAACAAGAAATTTATATAATAATTATGGCTTAAAAAATGACCAGTCTCTTTCAAAAATCAAAATCATAGAAACGCAGGATCAGGTGATTTATACAGACCGTATCTTTAATATAAATCAGATTTCTGAGGATCGTATTTCATATGCGGCAGATATTATGAAAGCATTACAGAAAAAGAGTGGGAAAGACACTTATATTATGCCGATACCGCAAAGAGCAGTATTTGAAAGCGGATATGAAACTGAAAAGGAAAAATACAGTGATTTTATAGAGAAACTGGAAGCCTCTTTTTCAGATCCCTCAGTGGTTTTGAATCCGCTGTCTGAACTGGAGAAACATCAGGATGAATATATTTATTTCAGAACTGGAAACAGCTGGACAATGCGTGGGGCATTTTACGGGGCGCAGGTGATTTTTGGAGAACTTGGATATGATAAGGAAAACCTGGATGATTACCGTGAATATGTTTTTGGAAATTTTAAGGGAAACCTTCTTTTGGAAGCGCTAGGAAAGTATACGACAGACGAAATAAAGAAAGGAATAGAAAACATGGAAGAAGAACCATTCTATATTTATATCAATGGTTCAAATCCCAATCGCGAAGAATTAACCTTTGAAAACAAAGAAGGGCAGCTACAGACACTAAAAAGACAAACGATACAGTTTAATGGCAGCGGAAATTATGCAGTCATTGGTTCGAGTTATAAGCATAGTATAGTGGAAGGAAGAGGAAAAGGACAGAGAAAGGGAAATCTTCTTCTTATTGCAGATACAAGAGGAAAGATGATGATATCTTATCTTTCAGAAATCTTTGAAAAGGTTTATGTATCTAATATGTATGAGGATGCAGATCTTATACAGAATCTGGATGAAATACTGGAAAAATATGATATAGAATATATTATATGGGCACAGGATGTTGCTGAAACAGGAAACAGATCCTATATGAATGCATTGAATCCACTTTTAAAGGAAGGAGGGAATGGCTGATGTCGGAACTGATCCTTAAGGGAACTGATTTGTTTATGGGAAAGACAGGAATTGCAGACACCCTTCCTATAAGCGGAAATACAGAAAGAATCCTGTTTCTGCTCCTGGGGATCCTGCTTGTTTTTGCAGGAGCTAAAGTGTACCGTCTGATCGTTTCCTTCATAATGTTCTGGGGAGTGACGATCGTATTATGTACTGTTATGAATGGAAGGGCCGGATGGGGGACGATCGTAACAGCATTTACGATACTTGGGTGTCTGATGGGATATATGGCATTTAAGTGGAAAACAGCAGATTCCATGATCTTGTCTGCCATGACTGCTGCGGCAGTTGTATGGATGTGTTATCCGTTCTGGTGGGCTGTAGTTATTTTCGCTGCAGGAGCTGCAGCTGCAGCGGCCTTTTTTCCTCTTGAGGGAGCGATCCTTTCTTCTGTTGTGGCAGGAATGTTTCTTCTTCACGAGACGGGAGTCAGATACGTGGCTTTGCTGACAGTATGCGGACTCCTATTCCAGATCGTTCTGTTTGAACGAAAATCAGAGAGGGGGCGTAAGATTTGGAAACGGTTTTTCGCAAAGAAATCAAATATCTGATCAGCCGCAGAGAGGCCATGATTCTTCAACAAAAGCTGGATGGCATTATGGAAAGAGATATCCATGGAGATAATGGCAGATATTTTATCAGATCTCAGTACTATGATTCCATAGACGATCAGGATCTATGGGATAATCTGGATGGAATGTATGAAAAAAGGAAGATCCGTTTAAGAATTTATTCTTTGAATGATCTATCTGCAAAGCTGGAGTTTAAATGCAAAAACGGATTTGACGGAGTGAAATATTCCATACCTGTCAGCCGTGAACACGCACTTCGGATGGAACAGGGAGATGCTTCGTTTCTTCTGGAATATGAAACAGAGCTGGCTATGAGATTGTATTTGCGGATCACACAGGGTTGTTACCGTCCAAAGACGATCATAGATTATCAGAGGCTGGCATTTGCTTATCCTGCAGGTGATGTAAGGATCACTTTTGATACGGATATCCGAGGAACGTTATATCCATATGGTCTGTTCGAGGAGGTTGGAACCGATGCGCTGGGCAGTACAGAACAGGTGCTGATGGAAGTAAAATATACAGGATTTCTGCCGGATATGATCGCTGAGACATTGAAAAAAGCGGATGAACTGTCCACCAGCCACAGCAAATATTCCAGAGCCAGAATGATGTGACTGTAAGTTTTACATGCGGCAGACCGGAGACCGATGGGAAACCGGATGCCGGGATTGGAGAAAAATATGAGAGAATTTATCGTAGAAAATCTGACAAATACAGAAGCACTGAGTGTGACTGTGATTTTAATGAATAATGTGATCGCACTGATCGTTGCCTTTTTTATTATGTTTACTTATAAAATTTCTTATGCAGGACCTGCATACAGCAGAAAATTTAATATTTCGATCGGATCGATCACGATTATCACAGCTATGATCATGAGCATTATCAGTAATAATATTGCATTGTCCCTTGGTATGGTTGGTGCTCTTTCTATCATAAGATTTCGTACTGCTGTAAAGGATGTAAGAGATGCTACTTATATTTTCTGGGCAATTGCGGCAGGCATTGGCTGCGGTGTATCTCAGTATGCGCTTATTGTTATTGGTTCTGCTTTTTTACTTCTTTTTCTTATTATTACAAGAAAAGGCTTTACATCCTGTAATAAGCTGCTGGTTGTTCAGGGAAAACCTGACTGCTTACATAAAACAGAGGCAGCAGTGGATACCTTCTTTTCAGGAAAGGCACATGTTTCCATGAGAAATGTTACAGAAGGCAGCTTTGAACTGGTTTATTCTATCGGAGAGGGAATCCTGTATAAAGCTGCAAAAGAAAATCAGATGGATATTTCAGAGAAACTGATCAAAATCGATGGTGTGAAAAGGGTAAATATAGTTGACCAGAAGGATGAACTTTCGCAGTAAAAGGCTGCCTGAATGAGAGGTGTTGCTATGAAAAGGATAAGACGTATCCTTTTATGTATTCTGATGATAACAGTTCTCTGTGGAATATCCGTTGTGGGAAATTCTGTTGTAAATTCGGAAAATAAGTCAAAGGAAAAAAAGAGAACCACTATCACGAAAGAAGAAGTGAAGGAGTGGGCTGCACCGGACGAGGAGAGTCTGGAATACTATGATTTGGGAGAATTCTCTACGACACTTCCGGTAGTCTATATGAATACAAAGGGACAGCAGGTCCTGAAGGAGAATGCAATCTGGGGAAATATTGCTCTGTTGGATGGAAACGGAGAGGAACAATCTGTTTTTTCTCTTCCCAATTCCATATACCGCGCTACGATCAAATACAGAGGCGCTTCTTCTTATAGCAAATTCGATAAAAAGCAGTATCGCATTAAATTTTATAAAAATGAAAAAGACAGTGCAAAAGAAGTGTCTCTTGCAGGAATGGGAGCAAACAGTGAATGGGTGTTAAATGGTCCTTATCTTGATAAGACGCTGATTAGAAATAAACTGGTATATGATCTGGCAAGGGAATTAAATGGATGGGCTCCGGACACCCGGTTTGTGGAATTGTTTGTCGATGGAAAGTATCAGGGAGTTTATCTGGCGGTAGAACCTGTAACAAACGGAGAAAGCAGACTGCGTCTCGCGGAATTTGGTTTGTTGTCCGGAGAAACTGCATATATTGTAAACAGAGACAGAATTGATACGGGCTCTGAAGAGATAGACACATGGGGAAAGACTAACGGCTATACATATAACGCTTTGTACATAAGATATCCGTCAAAAAATAAAATAACGGAAAAACAAAAAGCATATATCCAGAAAGATATTTCCGAATTTGAACAAGTTCTGTATGGGAAGAATTTCAGCGACAAAAGAATTGGATATCAGGCATATATAGACATGGATAATTGGGTGGACTATTTTATTATCAATGAATTTGCCATGAATTATGATGCTGGTAATCTTTCTACTTATTTGTATAAAGAATTGGACGGAAAACTGCAGCTTGCTGTATGGGACTTTAACAATGGTTTTGATAATTATCAGTGGTTCCGGACAGAAACGGATGTTCTTCATACTGTGGAGAATTCATGGTTTCAAAGGCTGTGGCAGGATGAAAATTTCAGGGACCGTGTCTGTGAAAGATACAGGCAATTACGAGAAACTACTCTCGCTGATGAACATATCGCTGAGAAAATAGCATCTTATCAGGAGGAACTGGGAGAGGCTGTGGACAGAAACTTTAAAGTGTGGGGATATTCTTTTAAAGAGAATCTGTTAGCCGGAACCAGTAAGGAGGGCACATCGAGGAATATCAGAAGCTATGAAGAAGCTATGAAACAGCTGACAGATACTATCCGCGAAAGACTGGCGTATCTGGATAAAGAACTGGGAGGAAATTGAAAATGAAAAAAGTACTGGTGATTTTTGGAACAAGACCGGAAGCAATTAAAATGTGCCCTCTTGTTCTGGAAATGAAAAAAAGTGAAAAACTGGAAACGCTGGTGTGTGTCACAGGACAGCACAGGGAAATGCTGAAGCAGGTTCTCGATATTTTTAAAGTGGTCCCGGATTATGATATGGCGATCATGAAAAAAGGGCAGGATCTTACGGATGTGACAACGGCTATTCTTACAGGAATGAGGGAGATCCTGAAAAAGGAAAAACCGGATATTGTGCTGGTCCATGGAGATACGTCTACTGCATTTGCCGCATCTCTGGCTGCATTTTACCAGCAGATCCCGGTAGGACATGTGGAAGCGGGACTTCGTACTTATAATATGAAATCTCACTATCCGGAAGAATTTAACAGGCAGGCCATTGGACTTACTGCCAGCCTGCATTTTGCGCCCACTCAGAAAGCAGCGAATGCACTGCTGAAAGAGGGTAAGGATCCAGAGCGGATCTTTATCACAGGAAATACAGGAATTGATGCTTTGCACTATACGGTGCGAAGTGATTTTTATCATCCGGAAACAGAATGGGCAAAAGGCAGCAGACTGATTGCTGTAACAGCACACAGAAGGGAGAATCTGGGAGAGCCCATGCGTGATATGTTCCGGGCTATACGCAGGATCGTGGAAGAATTTACAGATGTGAAGGTTATTTATCCTGTACATTTGAATCCGCAGGTCAGGAAGATCGCAGATGAGGAATTTGGTGGATGCGAGAGAATACACCTGATCGAACCACTGGATGTGGTGGAATTCCATAACCTGATGAAAGCCAGTTATCTGATCATGACAGACAGCGGCGGAATTCAGGAAGAAGCTCCTGCACTGGGAAAACCGGTACTGGTCATGCGGGATACAACAGAGCGTCCGGAAGGTGTGGAAGCAGGAACCTTAAAGCTTGTAGGCACGAAGATGGAGGATATTTACAGAGAATGCAGGCGGCTTCTTACAGAGCCGGAGACATACAGAAAAATGAGTGAGGCTAGAAACCCTTATGGTGATGGGACTGCAAGTATCAAAATCAGAAAAATCCTGGAGTATATAGATGCATAAGCATAAACAGAGCCAATGCAAAAGAAAAGTGAAACATCGAAAGAACGTGATGGGACTTATTATATTTTGCATAACTGTGTGCATTGTGTTTATGTTTGCTTATTATCAGAACCTGAGAAAAGAAATATCTGTCCGGCAGGAATGGCTGGAAACCGTCCTGACCAGAGAAAAAAAGTGGATCCTTGAGAATCAGGGCCCTGAAGGCGAAATCTATATGAATGGAAGTAAAGCCGGAGATGTTAATCCATACTTTGCATGTATGGCTGCACTGGGGCTTCTGGCAGAAACAAAGAATTGCCCCATGACTGAAACAGAGCAAAAAGCTGTTGGCAGGTATCTGGACTGGCATACTGGGGTTTTGCTGGAAACAGATGGAAAAATGGGAATCTACAGGAAAGAGGGTGGGGAACTTATTTATAAAGAAAAGGCTGATTCCGAAGACGGATATCTTGGTATGTACCTTTTTCTTATGGGAAAATATCTGGAAAAGACAGAAAGTACAGACCTGCCGGAATCCTGGAAAAATGGAATCAGCCTTGCATTAAAAAAGATTCAAAGCCTGATGCAGGATGGAATTACACAGGTTTCAGAAAAAAACACAACAGTTTATCTGATGGATAATCTGGAAGTGTGGAAAGGCCTGTACGAATTGGAACTTGCAGGACTGGAAGATACGCAGGCGATCAGTGAAATTCGTAAAAAGATACAGAAACAGATAGAAAAGATATTCTGGGATGATGCGGATCAAAGATGGAGAATTATCGGAAACAGTGATCGGTATCATCAGACAGAATTTTATCCGGATGGTGTTGCTCAGATTTATCCGCTGATTTATGAATTTCCGGTAAAAGAGAAGAAAAAGCAAAAGGTATTATATGATCAGTTTACGGAAAGGTTTCAGTGGCAGAAACTGAATAAAAAAAGAACTGGCTTTTTGTGGGCAATGACAGGAATGGCTGCTGCGCAGATGAGGGATATCAATAACCTTGTGGAATTAGTAGGAAATTATGAAACAGAATATTGTAAGGAACGAAAATATCCGCTATATACAGGCGAAGCAGGATGGATATGCATGGAATGCGAGAAATTGTATGGATTATATGAAAGAAAAATAAAAACAGCATATTTGCAATATGCAGTTTGCGGATGTTGATGAAGCCCAAAGAACCCGAATCTGATTGTAATCAAGTAAAACGCCGGTTGTGTGAATTTCTGAAAAAACGTGAGGAAGAATTAAGCTCCACGCATGAAAACCTCCAGTTTATTGCCGTGAACCAGGAAGGATACTATTATTCCGATGAGGGTCTGCAGGGCGTGTGGTACAGATCTAAAGATCTGCAGGACGCGGATATCAAAAGCTTTCTGACATCGGACTGGATCACCAATGAAAACCAGATGGTATTTGCCAGAAAACTGCAGAGCCAGCTGGTGGTCGACGGCAGTATCATCACACACTTTATTCTGATCCGTTCGATGGAGGAGATGGCACCGTATTTCAGAAGCAGTGCATTCAGCAACCAGAGCACGACGTATGTGGTGGACAGCAACGGAACGAAGATGTTCGAGGATACCGCTGTCGAGGAGCTGAGGATTCTGGCAGTAATTCTGCTCCTGATCCTGGCATCGGTTCTCTTTGTGACGAAATTCTGGAACAGCAGCCACCCGTTGGCAAAGAAAATCCCGATTCTTGTGATGGCAGCCAACGCATTTTCAGAAGATGTGCAGAATGCCTTCAATGCGGGCATGAACGCACACATAGTAAAACCGGTGGATATGAAGGTACTGATAAAAACAGTGCGGAATCTTCAGACGGGCGCCGGAGCGGCAGGAAATTTAAATTGAAAAAATCCGGCAGAGTGTTTATAATGGATGGGAAAAACAAAACAGAAAGGCAATGCCGTTATGCGTAAAATTACAGAATTAAAAGAAAAACAGGAGATTGCGCTTGGAATATTACTGTATCTGGATGAAGTCTGCCGGAAACATCACCTGATCTATTTTGCAGCAGATGGAACTCTGCTCGGGCTGATCCGGCATCAGGGGTTCATTCCGTGGGATGATGATGTGGATGTCTGGATGCCGAGAGCGGATTATGAAAAACTGGAACAGATTGTAAACAGCGAAACGGATACACCGTACCGCGTCATGAATTTTCATAATACAAAGGGTTTCACACTGGCATACGGAAAGCTGGTACACACCGGAACGAGTCTTGTGGAGCACGTGGCAGGAGCTGTGGATACCGGTCTTTTCGTCGACATTTTCCCGTTTGACGGACTGCCGGAAAAAGATACACCGGAGTACGACCGTCACTGGAAAAAGCTGCTGTTTCTGGAAAGCCAGCGGATGAATGCATTCCGCACCTACCGCCAGACCTTAAAAGGAAACAAAGGAAGCTTCGCAAAATGGTGCAAATGGGCGATCCGGAAATGCTATGGAAAAGAGCGGATTCTGCGCGAGATGGAAAAAGAGTGCAGAAAGTACCGCGCGGAGGACTCAAAGTGGGTGGCCTGCCAGTGCGGCGGTTACCGCAAGTCGGACGCGATTCCCAAAACAGCGATCGAAGAGATCGTGCGCCTTCCGTTTGAAGGCCATCTGATCAATGCCCCGGCGGGATACGAGACGTATCTTCACACCCTGTACGGCGATTACCATCAGCTTCCGCCGGAGGATCAGCGTCATCCTGCGCATGTGGGAGATGCCTACTGGCGTTAGAACAGAGAAAAAAGCAGATGAGAGGTAAGCAATGAGTAAAATACTGGTGCTGGGACGTACCATGGACATGGGCGGAACGGAAGTAGCCATGGCAGCGCTGCTGCAGAAACTGGTGGAGAAAAAAGAAGATGTAACGCTTCTTCTGGTCGAAAAAAGAGGCGTTCTGCTGGAGCGGATTCCGAAGGAAGTGGAAGTGCGCCAGATGATCTGGGACAAAAAGCCGCATCCGGCTTTGGAACGGATTGTGGGAAAACGGGAGACACCGGCAGAAAGGTCTTTCTATGCCAGAGGAATGGGCGTATTTCTGATGCGCGTCGTGTATGGAAAGAAACGGTATGGAAAACTGTATGAACGGATTCTGGAGTGTGTGGAGCCGGAAACAAAACAATACGATCTTGTTTTCGACTTTTTCGGATTCGGTGCGTTCACAACCGCATTCGGAGCCAGAAAGACGAATGCGCGGAAAAAAGCGGTCTGGTTCCACGGAGAAAATCTCTGGTGGCTATTCCGGACCAGGGACTTTATTCCGGAGTATGATAAAATTTACTGCGTTTCCGAGCCTGTCCGGAAACAGGTCATTGCCCGTTTTCCGGAACTCGCGGACCGGACAGAGGTTCTGCTGAATTTCATTGACATCAAACAAGTGCAGAGACGGAGTGAGGAGCCGCTTAGCGATCCGCAGTACACGGGAGAGCTGAAATTTCTGACGGTGGGAAGAGCTTCGGAAGAAAAAGGATATGATATTGCGGTGCAGATTACGGCGGAGCTGAAAAAACGGGGACTTCGCTTCAAATGGTTCATCATCGGTGATGGAAGAGATCTGAACAAGCTGCGGACCATGGCAAAGGAATATCAGGTGGAGCAGGAAATTATTTTTCTCGGAATGCGCGAAAATCCTGCGCCGTACGTAAAATCCTGCGACCTGTATCTCCAGCCGTCCCGTCACGAAGGCTATCCGATTACGATTGTAGAGGCGAGAAGCCTGCAGAAGGTCATCATCGCTTCCGATATTCCGTCCATGCGCGAGCAGATCCGGGATGGGGAAAACGGATATCTCTGTCCGCTGGATGTGATGCAGTTTGCCGATAAAATCCAGAAAGTGCTGGCAGATCAGGAAGGACGCGATGCGGTCAGAAAGAAGCTGCGGGAGGAACCCATTGATTTTTCAGCGGGATATGCGCAGATAGAAGCGTTTGCAAAAAAATAAAAGAGAAACAGCAAGAAAAAACGCCAGAACCGGCGATAAGATATTTCCGGTTCCGGCGTTTCTTTAGTCCTGGCGTCCCTGCTTGCTCTGCTGCTTGTTTTCATACATATATTTATCTGCTTTGTCAAACAGCGTGCGGAGCGTACATTCGTTGTAATCGGTGGAAAGTGCCAAGCGGTGGGAATAGCTGATGCGGAACTGGGTTCCGTAGCCGTTGAACTGTTCGACTTCGTTCTGAAGCTCTGTGAGGATTTCTGTGATGCTTTCGCGGGTTGCATCATAGATGACCGCCATAAATTCATCGCCGCCGTATCTTCCTACGAAATGCTTCGTGGGAATCGAGTTTCGCAGCAGCCGGGCAAAGTTCAGAATCAGCTGGTCGCCGATGGAGTGGCCGAGGCTGTCGTTGACGCGTTTCAGGTTGTTCATGTCAAAGACGATACAGGCGGTAGGAGTTTTGATGAATTCCACATTGTGGAACAGCTCTTCGCACTTGCTCTTGTTCGGCAGTCCCGTGTGAAGGTTGATGTAGGCTTTCTGTTCCAGCTGGCGGTTGGCATGGGAAACTTTGACTGCGGCAACCGTTTCATCTGCCATCTGGAAATACGTCTCGCTCATGTCTACCAGATCCGCCGTTCCGTTTTCTCCGGATCTGACCTTCTGAATTTCATTTTTCAGTTTATCCTAGTAGGCAATCTGGACATCCAGTTTTTTCTGATAATCCTTGTCGGAAAGACTCACGAGATCGTAGTGGCCGTCCTCGTATTTCAGTCCGCTTAAGATATCGTCCAGGTAAGGTCTATCTCAAATCCGGAAAGATCCCAGACTTCAATACTCTTTTTTCCCTTCCTGAAGCTCCTTTTTCTCCCCTCGTCCCGCTGAAACATGCTTTCCGCATCCTGAAACAGAAGCCTTCTTTCATCTTTCAGACGGATTACCGTTTCTAAACCGCATTCCTTCAAAGTATTGATAAACGGGGCATTCAGGTACAGTGCATCCGCCACAATCACATCTGCGAAATGACCATGCCTTTTCTTTAAATGCCGGATGAGCCTTTTCGCTCCTGTCAGTTCCCCTTCATCTTTTTCTGAACCATCTCTGGGTTTCAGCATTTCCTGCCCAAAGATCACATGCGGCGATTTTCCTACCGTCATACATACCACACTTCGATGAAAGTATTCTGTCTTCCTCGTCCCGTTCTTCCGGCTCAGGCAGTCTGGACAGGACTTTTTTGTACTGCTGAATAATTCCACCCCATCAATACCTGCCGCAACATATCCGCCTATGGTTCCTTCCCGAAATACGCGGTTGCGTTTCAGAACATCAATCGTCTGCGCGTGAATTTTCTCGATTTCTTTTGGATCAATCCGGGAAAGAAGATCCCTGACTGCATCAACTTTTGGGATTTTTCCACGGATACAGTTTTTCAGTCGTTTCTCCATGCTTTCCGGCGCTGAAAAAATGGTGTGAAAACTTTCATACTGAAGCATCAGGAAAATCAGCACTGGCATAACGATATTAAACAACGGGATGGATTTTCTTTTTCTTTCATCGGATAAACCCTTGATTTTTTGTGGAATTTTGTATACACTTTTCATATAAGTTAGCAGTTTCTTCAATGCTAATTTTTCATTAAGGACACCTTCTTTCGTATGTTTGTGGGGTAACATAATTATACAATAAAAGGTGTCCTTTTTGAGTGTTTATCCGGACTGCGGCACAGATGGCCCGGGCATTTGGTGCTAATTTTACAGCACTGTATGTGCAGACCGCGGAACCGGCAGAGAAAACGCCGGAGGATCAGGCAAGGCTGCAGAAGCATATCCGCCTGGCAGAACAGAGCGGGGCGGAGATTGTAACGACGCACAGCGAGGACATTGCCCTGCAGATTGCAGAATATGCGAGAATTTCCGAAGTAACGCGGATTGTCATTGGAAAAAGCATGATGGATCAGGGATTTTTTCGAAAGAGAAGGGGATGGACCGAACGGCTGACCGATCTGGTGCCGGATTTGGAAATCCATATCATTCCGGATTCCAATATCATTACCATATATCTGGTCGGCGTTATGATGACGTCCATTCTGACCAGCGGTTATACCTGCAGCGTAATCAGTTCTGTGATCAGTGTAGTGCTGTTTAACTACTTCCTGACAGAACCTTCTTTTCAATACCAGCCAGCTTCTGCAGAAGGCAGAGGATGCGTCGGAGATTTTTGATATTACAGCGACAAAGCTTGTAAAACTGCTGGGAAGGGATCTGACGGCCGCACCGGCAGGGGCACAGGAGAGCAGAATTGTCCGCGGAACACTTTACAGCGCGCAGACAGGAGGAAAGACGGAAAAAATCTTTGACCCAAGGGAACAGGAAATCATTCAGTGGGTTCTCGACAGCCGGAAAAGAGGAGAAAAATGTCTGGATCGCGGTGGAGGACAACGGCCCCGGGATTCCAAAAGAGTCCAGAGAGCATGTGTTTGAGATGTTCTATTCCGGGAAAAATAAAGTAAGCGACAGCCGCAGAAGCCTTGGCCTTGGACTGGCACTCTGCCGTTCGATTGTAAATGCGCACGGCGGGGAGATAGCACTTTATGACTGCGATCCACAGGGCTGCTGCTTTTGGTTTAACCTGCCGCTCAGTGAGGTGAATTTGAATGAATAAGACATTAATTCTGGTTGTGGAAGATGATACGCCGGTTCACAACCTGATTACTACGACGTTAAAAACACACGATTATAAGTATATTTCTGCAAAGAACGGTGCGGGTGCCATTATGGAGGCATCTACACATAATCCCGACATTGTTCTGCTCGACCTTGGCCTGCCGGATATTGATGGCGTAGAGGTGATTGAAAAGATTCGAAGCTGGTCGAATATGCCGATTATCGTAATCAGTGCAAGAAGTGAGGACAGCGATAAAATCGAGGCATTGGACGCAGGAGCGGATGATTATCTGACGAAACCGTTTTCTGTGGAGGAACTGCTGGCCCGCCTTCGAGTCACACAGCGCCGTCTGTCCCAGATGCAGGCAGAAAATGGAGTCCAGTCGGCTGTCTTTGAAAACGGCGCACTGCGGATCGAGTACGCAGCGGGGTGCGCATATCTTGACGGAGAGGAACTTCATCTGACACCAATCGAATACAAGCTGCTCTGCCTGCTGTCGCAGAATGCAGGGAAGGTGCTGACGCATACGTTTATCACACAGAAAATCTGGGGAAGCAGCTGGGAGAACGATATCGCTTCTCTCCGTGTTTTCATGGCGACGCTTCGGAAAAAGCTGGAAAAGAACGGAGAGCAGACGCAGTATATCCAGACGCATATCGGGGTTGGCTACCGGATGCTGAAGGTAGAGTAAAAGAAGAAAAAATTTGACTTTACAGGCCTAAAATGATAGCATAAAGGACAGAGAACGCAGTTTTGGGAGGACGAAAAAACGGATGATGAAAAACCTCGAAGTACTGGAGGAAATTAGAAAACAGGGAAAAAATCTGATCGAGACAAAACGGGATGAGTTTGTAAAGCAGAATCTTTTATCGGACGAGTTTATTCAGATGATGCAGAAGAACAAAAAGCCGTTCGAGCTTCTGATGTCGTATTATCAGTGCGCCATTATGGAAATCGAGACAAAGTTCCGGGTGCTGAATCAGGAATACTCGCTTTCCTATGACCAGAACCCGATCGAAGGAATCAAAACAAGGGTCAAATCGTATGAGAGCATTATGCGGAAAATCCGCGTGAAAGACATCCCGGTCACACTGGAGTCTATCGAGGAGAATATCCGCGATATCGCCGGTGTGCGCGTGATCTGTTCTTTTCCAAGCGATATTTATAAGCTGGCAGACAGTTTTCTGAAACAGGATGACATTACGCTGATTGAGCGGAAGGACTATATTCAGCATCCGAAGGAGAGCGGCTACCGCAGTCTTCATCTGATCGTTCAGGTGCCGATCTTTTTACAGGATACAAAGAAACTGGTTTACGTGGAAGTACAGTTCCGTACGATCGCGATGGATTTCTGGGCGAGTCTGGAGCACAAGATGCGCTACAAGAAAAATATTCCCGAAAATCATGTCAAATATCTGCAGGATGAACTCTACGACTGCGCAAGACAGAGCGCGGAGCTGGATAACCGTATGCAGAATATCCGGAATCTGATTGCAGAGGAAGCAGAAGAGGAAGACCACTGCACTTTGTAACGCTGCCGATGCGATGACGGATTTGAAACAAGGAGGATGCAAAATGAAACAGTGTATGGATGCAGATAATCTTCACCGCCGCCTGAAAAAGATCATCGGTCAAGTGCAGGCGATCGACCGTATGGGTGGATGAGGATGTGCCGTGCGAGGATATCCTGGCGCAGATCAATGCGGCAAAATCGGCACTTCATAAAGTAGGACAAGTTGTTCTCGAGGGCCATATCCAGCACTGCGTGCGCGACGGCATCGAGCACGGAGATGCGGATCAGACGATTGCACAGTTTACGAAGGCTGTGGAGCGGTTTGCAAATATGAAATAAAAATAAGAAGATAAGATGAAAAGAGAACTTCCGGCAGGAGCAGAAAAAAGATGCTTCGTCGGAAGTTCTTTTTGTTTTCTGATTTTGAAAAACTCCTCTTGACAACCAATACCCCTATAGGTATACAAGGAGGAAATAGTGTGAAAAAGTTAGAGGAGTTTCTCGAGTGGGGAGGAACGAAGAAGGACATCACGCTGGCATGCGCCGACAAGAGCAAAAAGCTTTTCGTCTTCCTTGGGTAAATCGATCATGGTAAAAATCCTCCCAAAAACAAAATAGAAATAAGTCGTTGTATCCTGTTTCTATCGTACCGGATTTTGCAGAAAAGACAAGTGCGTACCTGAAAGTGGCATGGTTTCCAAAAGATACTAATGGACTTCGAAATTAAAGAATCAGCTCCTGTTCCCGGAACAGTGCGTCGACCGCCTCTTCATACTCGGCAAGCCGGTTCGCCTTTTTGATCTTTTTCAGATATTTCTGCGGATTGGTAAACGACATTCCAAGATAAATCCACAGTGCTTTTAATTTGAACAGCACATTTTTATCCCCGGAAATCACACGCGCATAACCGGCGCAGAGATCCTCACAGAACGCGTGCAGCAGCTCTTTATCGGGAGCAGAGGCTTCGCCGCCTGCCGGATCTGCACTGCGCAGCATCCCAATCAGCCACGGATTCTGCAGTACCCCGCGTCCGAGCATCACCTTCTCCGTGTCCGGAAACTCACGGCAGAGATTCTGAAAATCATCGGGTGAGAAAATGTCACCGTTGTAGCAGAGCGAGCAGCGGCTCGTCTCATACGCTGTCCGGTAGCACTCCATGCGCGGCGTAAATTTATAGAAATCTTTCTGAATCCGCGGATGAATGATCAGTTCCTCGAGCGGATATTTGTCGTAAACCGTAAGCAGATCCTCCCACTCGTCGGTATCCGTTGTGCCAAGCCGCGTTTTGATCGAGATGCGGCAGTCGCACGACGAAAAAATCTCATCGAGAAACGCGTCGAGCGTATTCGGCCATGCGAGCAGCCCGGAGCCGCGCCGCTTGGCGACAACCGTGCCGGACGGGCATCCGAGGTTCAGATTGACGGTATCGTAACCGTACTCCCTCAGTTCCTTTGTCAGGGACAGAAAATCCTCCGCCTGATTAGTGAGAATCTGCGGAATCACCGTCATCCCTTCGTTGTGCTCCGGGAGAATATCGTTCCGTTCGCGGGAACTCATTTTTTTATTTGTAATAAACGGCGTGAAATAACGGTCCGCCGCCGGAAAATATTTGTGGTAAGCATTCCGGTACACATACCCGGTCAGCCCTTCCATCGGGGCGAGATAAAACTGCATGATGATAAAATCCTTTCGAAAAATAGTCAGGGAACTGCAGAAAATGACTGCATTTCCCAATATCCAAAAGTGTACCACAAAACCATGGAAAACGACAGAAAAAGTTCCTACAGAAAGTGCAGTCAGACACCGAGAAGCACGGAAAATACAAAACATACTAAAATAGTGGGGAAAATAGAGAAAAAATGCAGAAAAGGTCTGGACTTTAAAGTGTACTTGAATGATACACTGATTCCAGAAGGAAACATAAGGGAGGAATTTCAAGATGGAAAAAGTAAAAAAGTAACCCTTTCCGGCATGCTCTTTGCGATCGGCCTGATCCTGCCGTTCTTCATCGGCCAGATCCCGGCAGTTGGAAAAATGCTCCTGCCGATGCACATCCCGGTGCTCTATCCTAATGCAATTGCCATGGCATTTGAGATGGGCACCTACGGACTCGTCGCCGGATAGCTTTACAGCCACGCAAAATGGCAGCGGACGAAAGAACGGTACGAGGAGCCGGGCGGAAATGTCGATTACAAGCGGTTCGAACAGGAAGTCCTTGTGCCGCTTAAAAAGGGCGAAACGGTGTTCTACCGCCCCTATTATCTGCCGAAATGGAGCTTCCTTGAGACAGCAGAAATCGCGCCGTGCCGCGTCAATATCGTGGAGGGAACGTACTCCTGCCATGAACGGCTGGAAGCATACTACGATCTGAAGGTCTTCCTCACGATCGATCCGGTCGAGCAGATCCAGAGAATTGAAAAGCGGAACGGGAGTGAAAAGGCGGTGGGATTTCAGAAGAAATGGATTCCGCTCGAGGAGCTGTATTTTGAAAAATGCCGCACCAGAAGCCGGTGCGACGTCTGTTTTACAATGTGTGATGAGATGTAGAAAAAATCCGATACAGAATCTTTTTTGAGGGGTCCTCAAAGATTTCTGTACCGGATTTTTCTAATTCTGCATATGGATCTGCTCGCCCGTCACCGGCGCAAAGCAGCGAAGCGTTTCGCCATCGAGATTCTCGCGGTGCATATCAACCGCAGAAATCTGATGATTGTCATACGTCGTATAATAGTAAATTCCCTGCGTCGCATTGCAGCAGGAAGTATAGAGCGTGATCTCATACTTTCCGTCCGCCACCTCACAGCATCCTCTCTGCTGGTCAACAGAATTTAAAATATGGAAAAACTGGCTGACACTCTCCGTTTCGCTGTTTCCCGAGATCGAGTTCTGCTTTACAAACGCCACGCGTGCAAAGCGGGAAGCAGAAGAGAGGTCGCCCGGCAGTCCGAGGCCACCCATGCCGCGGCTGTACGTAGAAAGATCGAGCTGGTTGGAAAATGTGTTGGCCGGCTGTTTCGGTGACAGATGCAGGTAATTGTTCAGTGAGAACATCTGCATTGGAAACGGCGGATTGTTTGTCAGAACGCCGACCGGATTGTCGTAGACATGCAGACCGTCCGCCGTGGATTCCACGGTGATGGCACCCGATGCATCTGCGATGATCCAGTGAAGCTGTGCGAGCGGAAGATTCTTTTTAAAAGGTGTGCTGATGAGATTGATACGGGAGAGGGATTCTTTTGCTTCCGCAAGCGAAGCACATGTACCGAGAATCCACGGGATCAGCTCGAACTGCGCGATATTGTCTTTCTCCGGTTTCGGATCGAAATAAACGGCATTTCCTACAAAATTAAGGCCGGCGATACCAAGCCCTTTTTCATTGAACGCCTCATAATAGAGCGGGTAATCATCCATCACACACGCCATGCCGATCATTGCATAGTGATGGGAAAGGGACGGCATATGAAGAAAGGAAAACGGGTAATTGCGAGGTGTAACGGTGATCTGGTCGCCATAGGAAAATTCATAATCGAGTGTGCGGCCCATATAAAAGTCGCGTGTTTGATAGGTTGCTGCTGTACACATAGAAAAACTCCTTTCGATGGATGATTTGTCATTGCTATAAGGTATCATAGCACAGAAGCGGAGGAACGAACAGGAGAAAAATATGAAAAAAGTATAAAAAAGGATCCTTCAGAGTGGAGACAAAACCCTGCTTTTGCAGGGTTTGCTATGGATGTTTTTTGAGGGATGATTGCTCAGATACGCTCCGGGTCGCTGACTGGTACCTGTTTCGAAGCAGCAGATCAGACATAGATGCTGTGATTTGAAATGATGCTGCAGAAAGAGGTGGAATTACGCAAGATGCTTCCGGAAGTGTTCTATGACAGCAACGGATTCTGCACTGACAGGTTTCGGAACAGCGGACGGTTTTGCAAGAAAATAGCCCTGCAGGAGATCAACATCCAGTTCCAGTACCTTCAAAAGTTCAGCTGGAGTTTCCAGACCCTCGGCAATGATTTTCATGCCTCTTTGATGTGCATAGGAAACAATATTTTCTACGATCTGCTGCTTGTCCGGATCGGAGTCGATATCGCGGATGATGGAAAGATCCAGCTTGATATACGCCGGTGCAAGCTCCAGAAGCGTTTTTTCATTGCTGTAGCCGCTGCCGTAGTCATCCAGGGCAAATACACCGGAAAATCCCGGCATCTCACGTTTTTTCAACAGAGCTGTAAGATCCTGTGAATCCTCCTCTGTGATCTCGATGACAATCCGATCCTGAAGAAAGCTGTATTGTTCGACGTAAGCCACTGACTCATCGTGATTCATGTATTGGCTTGCAATCGAATTGACAAAGAGAAGCTCATCACCGCGTATCTGATGGGTGGAGAGGAATGTGGCATAGGATTTTGCAGAGAGAAACATAGTCAGACGTTCTATTTCATGCAGGCACTCTTCCTCGTGAGCCAGCTGCAGGATCTGATCCGGACGAGTAAGTGCCGGGAGATTTCCGCGCATCAGCGCCTCGTAGGCGTAGATACTGCCGTCCGCAGCGGAAACAATTGGCTGGAAGTAATACGTAAACAGCTCTTCATTCAACATTTTATGGAACAGGCGGCGCATCTCGGTGTCCTTTGCGTTTTTTGTAAAAAGCTCCAGATCGAATTCGGTAATGTACCCTTTTTCTGCTTTCTTTACCTGGTACATTGCGAAATCCGCATATTTTTTCAGCGCAGACAGATCTGTACTGTTTTCCGGATACCAGGAAACTCCGCCGGAAAGGCGAAGGGGCAGTTTACGACCACTTGGCAGCTCCAGGGCTGTATTTGAAACCGCAAGGGAAAGATTCTGCAGAAGTGCTCGAATTTCTTCCTGCGATTGGTAGCCGTAGAACAGAAGATTAAATTCATCGCCGGAAATACGGGCACAGAGCGTTTTAGCCGGCACAGAGGAGATAAAACACTGTCCTGCCTGCCGGATATAGGCATCGCCCCAGTCGTGGCCGAAGGTGTCGTTGGTGCGTTTTAGATTGTCAAGGTCGATCATCAGAAGGGCAGCGTGACCGAGAACTTCCGAATGCTCAAAAAGAGCTTCACTTTCCCGCTGAAACGCGCGTCGATTGTAGAGACCGGTCAATGCATCGTAATCACGCTCGTGCTCTATGCGCTGCCGTTCCAGCATAACGGAGGTAAAATCTTCGACAAGTCCGATCTGCGCATAGCCCTCGCGGGAGGTCTCCATACGGATGTAGCGGATTGTTCCGTCAGAAAATGAAATTTCATACACCTTAGAATGCCCGACCCATACGGTATGAGAATGTGTCTGGTCAAATTCACGCAGCATCTGCTGGAAATACCGGGTGGAAAGCCCGGAGACATCTTCAGATGGAAGGTTGAGCATGGGAAAAAAGTTCTTTGTGACATAGACCGTGTTGAGATCAAAACGCATCTCATAGCCACCCAGTTCAATACTTGCCATTTCCATGATACGCAGGAATTTTGTGGAGGTTGTCAGAATATCCTGACTCAGCTGTGTAATTGCCTGCGAAAACTGATCGAGCTCGCGAATTCCCGTGCGGGAGAGAGTCGGCAGCTTTTCCCTGTTTTTTTGTGCGACAGCCACCTCGGCGGAGAGCTGGGAAACAGGATGCGCCAGCAAACGGCTGGTGATCAGGCTGGAAACGAGTCCAACGAACAGAGTCAACACAATGGCGGTCATCAGAATACGCAGCAGTTGCCTGGAAAAATGAAACAGGTTTGATGCTTGTACGGTACCGGCCAGTGCCCACTGTTCATCGGAAAATGGCGCATTCCTGCTGTAAAGCGTAAGCGGTGTGACGGAAACGTAATACGTGCTTCCGTCACTTCGCAGCCAGAAGGAACCGTCAGGATGTTCTTTAAGCTTAAATGCCTGCTTTTCCTCTTCAAAAAGCGTCATACCGTTTCCGGTAGAGCAGACAGCTGTGCGGCAGATGATCTGGGATGGGGGTTCGCTGTTCAGTGAAGCGGCAGACGCGGAAAAGAGAAGATACGTTCCATTGCTTTCGTTCTGCAGCTCGGAATAGGGAAGAAGCGACTGCAGATAGGAGACAAGCATCTCGATACCGACAACGCCGTAAATGGTACCGTCGGATGTGATAAGCGGAATTGTGTAGGCAATGGCAGGACGGTCATCCCCGGAAAGCGTGTAGGGCAAAATCGTCCAGCGACCGTAATTATCCGCGTCCAGCGCACCGTGATCTGCCCATGTGGCAAGAAAAACCGGTGTGAGGAAAGCACTTTCCGGCTTCTGCGTCAGGTCAAAGGAAGTTGTCCAGGATTTATCTGTAGAAATACCCATGGAACGGACAAGCGCTATGGGAGAGCGTTCCAGAAAAAGATCGTCGTTGGCTGCGGAAGCAGGGGAAGTGGGATCCAGATCCCGCAGATACATGCCCGGAATTGCGGAAACCGTACTTGATTTTGAGAACTCCTCCGTTGTAAAGGCAACGAAAACCCCGGTGACGGATTTACTGCGCAGTGTGGAAATCATAGCAGAACTGATTTCTTCCAGAAGAGGAAGCGCCTCGGCGGAACTGTCTCCAATCCTGGAAAGATCCAGCTTTTGGGCAGCGGAGAGCTCAGAAGCTTTTTCGTTGATACAAGAAGAAAGCCTGGAGAGATCCTGGTTGAAAAGCAGTATGCTTTCCAGATAATCGGCGCGGTTGTTGGTCTGCATGTCGAGAAGATCCATGGCGTTCTGATTCAGTCTTGTACTGACATTGCTAAGATACAGGGCAGAAACAAGAAGGACAATTTCAATGCCGAGTACGAGAAGCATGGCGAACAGGATCGTCCGAAAAATTGTTTTTTCTTTCTTTCTTTTTTTCATTGTCATTCTCCTGTCAGAGTTTCATGGTCAACCAAAGTTGAGAGTGTGGAAAGTGTGTTTTGATACCAGGCTTCAAAGTAGTCGTCGGTCAGAAAGTCGGCAGCTGCTTCGTCGAGTGTCTGACCCTGCTCCATCCGGTCACGGACAATGAGGAGGGCAGCAGAAGCCTGGTCACTCATGGCATGTTCCAGAAAAGAGCGTGCCTCATTTCCGTTTTCAAACGGTTTGGTTGTCCGGCAGATAACTGGAGCCTACGGAGAAGGTAATGTTGTTTTCCGGTGCGGTAAACCATTTGAGGAAGGTTACGCACGCTTTGATTTCCTGCTCGCTGCCCTGTGTGACAACCATACCGGCACCCTGCTGTACCGCATAAGCTTCTCCGTCTGCAAACTTCTGACAGGGAAGAGCCTTCATGGAAATACTGTGGGCATCGGAATATGAGGTTGTATTGAATTCCTCAACAAGACGTTCAAAGGAAGCTAACTGATCTCCGTTGTAATACGTCCATACGGTCAGCGTAACGGGTTTGTCGGAGGCGCGGCATCCGCCAAGAAGCGATACAGCGAGAATAGAACTCAAAAGAAAGGTTGTGACTTGATTTGAAAGAATTATAACATAAAGGAACAGGAGCCGCAATCGAAATTAAGCCGTGGAACAGAAAAGTTGTTACAGTTCACTGGTTCCCAGCGAACTGTAACATTCGCAGCCCTCATTTAAAGTTTTGCTTCGCAAAAGGAGGGCTGCTCACGCCTGAATCACTTTCTTACGCAGCGAAACAGCAAGTGTTTCACTGCTGAGTGAACAGTAACGAAAAGTTACCTGTTGTTTGCCGGGTACCGGTGAAGTGTAATGCAGCAGGAAAGAATCCGGTAAAGGAAAAAAGCTCCGCCGGAAAAAAAGGTGGTATTTCCGGTGGAGCTCTGTGAAAAAAGTGATCAGAATTTTACTGATGATAATAAGAGAGGAAGTCGGTGATCTTTTCAACCGCATCCTTTAAAACTTCAATTCGCGGCAGGTAAACAACGCGGAAGTGATCCGGCTGTCCCCAGTTGAAGCCGCCGCCGTGGACGATCAGAAGTTTTTTGTCGCGCAGCAGATCGAGAGCAAATTTTTCGTCGTTTGTGATATTGAACTTTTTCGTGTCAATTTTCGGGAACATGTAGAACGCAGCTTTTGGTTTGACTGCGGTGATACCCGGAATATCGCAGAATGCCTTGTAAACGTATTCGCGCTGCTCGTAAATCCGTCCGCCCGGAACGATGTAGTCGTTGACACTCTGGTGGCCGCCAAGAGCGGTCTGGACAACGGACTGTGCCGGAACATTGGAGCAGAGACGCATGTTGGAGAGCATTTTGAGCCCTTCAATATAGTCCTTTGCGATAGCTTTATTTCCACTTAAGATCATCCAGCCGATACGGAAGCCTGCGATCATGTGCGATTTGGAAAGACCACTGAAGGTGACACAGAACAGATCCGGTGCGAGGGATGCAATAGAAACATGCTCGAGACCGTCCATGACGAGCCGGTCATAAATTTCATCGGAAAAGATGATCAGCTGATGTTCTCTGGCAAGCTCGACAATCTGCTGCAGTACCTCTTTCGGATAGAGTGCACCGGTCGGGTTATTCGGATTGATGATAACAATCGCTTTTGTGCGGTCGGTGATCTTCTTTCGCATATCATCGATGTCCGGATACCATTCGGACTGTTCGTCGCAGATGTAGTGGACGGCTTTTCCACCGGCCAGCGTTGCGCAGGCGGTCCAGAGCGGGTAATCCGGGGATGGGATGAGGATTTCATCCCCGTCATCCAGAAGAGCGGACATGCAGAGGTTGATCAGCTCACTGACGCCGTTTCCTGTATAAATATCATCAATAGAAACATTTGGCAGTTTCTTTAACTGTGCGTATTGCATGATTGCTTTTCTTGCGGAGAAAAGTCCCTGGGAAGGAGAGTAGCCCTCACAGTCGGTAAGCTGATGACTCATATCATAGATGACCTCATCCGGGGTGCGGAAACCAAAAGGAGCCGGATTTCCAATGTTCAGCTTCAGAACCTGCGTGCCGCACGCTTCCATGCGGTTGGCTTCTTCTACGACAGGTCCGCGGACATCATATAAGACATTGTCGAGTTTTGATGATTTTTTAAATTCTCGCATAGGGGAACCTCCTGTTTTTGTCTGGGAAAGAGAAGCAGCAGATGGATCAGAACAAGATTCTGCCGGATCGGAAACCGTATCTGCCGTATAGTTTACTGTGGAATCTTTTGCAAGCAGCCAGTCGGGATCGACCTGGAGCACATCGGCCAGAAAGTGAAGAATGTCGGAGCGCGGAACCGTTTTTCCGCTGACATACTGGCTGACATGGCTTTTCCCAAGCTTCACACCGCGCCGCTGGGCCGCTCGGATCAAATCGACCTGCTTGAACTGTTTCGCCTGCATGGCCAGTTTCAGACGGTCGGAAAAGGTTTCGTTTGTCATAGAAAATCTCCTTAAGATAGAATACAAAATAAAAAAAAGTTCAAAACTGTGCTTATTTTAGCATGGACAAGAAAAAAGTTCAATAGAAAAACTGAAAATTGTAAAAATGTTGAAAAGTTCAAAACTAAAGCGAAACAAGTTCAATTATAATATTGTCTATTCTGTACAGGTAAAACGTTAAACCTTGCGCATTTTGCAAATTGACAAACGATGAGATTTCAGTAGAATAAAAAAATAGGATGCTATGCGTTTCTGTTGGGATCAGCCAATAGAAACGGGAGAGAAAGGAAGGAAAATGTATGGGGGAAGGTCATAAAAAACTGAATTTTTCCGATTGTATGGGACTTGCGATCGGACAGATCATCGGTTCGGGCATCATGGTATTGACAGGAATCGTCATCGGTCTGACAGGACACGGCATTGCCGCAGCGTTTATTTTAGGTGCCGTGCTTGCCATTATCACCTGTGTACCGTTCATCATCCTGACGTCCGCAATCCCGTCATCAGGCGCCGGCTTTACTTACATCCGACGATTGATGGGTGAAAAAGCCGGCTTTATGTACATTGCGATGTTTGTCTTAAGCCAGGTTCTGATCGCAACGTACGCGAAAGGCTTTGCGAGCTATTTCTGCTCGATTTTTCCACAGTTTGGCGAGTCGGCTGTCGCAATGGCAGCACTTGTAATCTGTACCGCCGTCAATCTCATCGGACTGAAATCGAGCGCACTGGTGCAAAAGGGCATGGTTGTGCTGTTGCTTTTGAGCCTGTTCTTATTTATTGTATTCGGTCTGCCCAAGGTGAGCTGGGATGCCCTGACACCGACGGTATCCAACCTGATGCCGAACGGTCCGAAGAACTTTTTCACAGGCGTAGCGCTTTTAAGTTTTGCGTGCGGAGGCGCAAAATTCGTTGCGGAGAACGGAGATGATATCGTGGAGCCGTCCCGCACAATTCCAAAGGTTATCGTGCTTTCCACGAGTATCGTTGCTGTATTCTATGTGCTGATCGGTATCGTGGCAGGCGGCGTGCTTCCGGTCGAAACGGTTGCATTTCAGAATCTGACGCTTGTCGCACAGGAGATTTTTCCAACCTGGCTGTACCTGTTTTTCGTGTTCGGTGGTGCTGTATTTGCACTGCTCACCACCCTGAATGGAACCTTGAGCTGGGTGACGCGAGGACTGCAGGCGGCCGCAAAACAGGGCTGGCTGCCAGAAAAAACTGCGAAGGAGAATAAAAACGGTGTTCCGGTGATCCTTCTGATGGTCTTTTTCCTGATGGGCGCTATTCCGATTCTTACGGGAATGGATCTGACATTGATTTCCAACATGGGTGTCGGAACCGATATGGTGACGGAATTTATGGTACTCCTGGCCTGCTGGCGTCTGCCGGATATTTTCCCGGAAGAGTATCAGAAGTCTGCGTTTTGTATGAAAAAGCGGACACTTCACATTCTGCTGTTTTTCATCGGCATTCTGATGATCGGAACCTCGTATGTCAATCTGTCGGATCTTACCGTTCCAGCGGCGATCGCATGCGGCATCTATATTCTGGTGATGTTTGTTTACACGCAGGTCCGATACCCGTATGTGAAGGCAAAACAGGAAAAGAAAGAAGACAAATAAAGAAGAGAAATGGAGAAGAAACATGAGGGCAACAACAAAAGAGCAGGGCTTTTACAGCCAGATTTTTAAGCTGGTTCTGCCGATTGTGATTCAGAATCTTTTAAGCGCGGCAGTCAACTCTGCCGATGTCGTGATGCTGAACTACGTGGGACAGTCCGCTATTTCCGCGGTATCCCTGGCATCCAACTATGCAAATGTATTATTTATGGTTTATTATGGACTGGGAACAGGAGCAACACTTCTGTGTGCCCAGTACTTTGGAAAAGGCAATATGCGAGCAATTCAGACTGTCGAGGGAATCGCACTTCGATTCTCCGTCATCATCTCCGTCGTTGTGGCAGGAATTGCTTTTACCATGCCACAGATGATGATGCGTCTGTTTACAGATAATGTGGAACTGATCCGGATCGGTGCTTCGTATCTGCGCGTCATGGGTGTGACCTACCTGTGCTGGGGCATTACGGAGATCTATCTTGCGGTGCTTCGAAGCCTCGGCCGTGTGACGATCAGCATGGCGATGAATATGATGGCATTCGCACTGAACGTATTTTTCAACGCATGCTTCATTTTTGGTCTCTTCGGATTTCCGAAGCTTGGAGCAACCGGTGTTGCAATCGCAACGGCGATGTCGCGTGTCATTGAACTGATCGGCTGCGTGATTGTGTCGATTATGAGTAAGGATATCAAGCTCGATCTGCGGTACATGTTCATCCGCAACAAGCTGCTGTTTTCCGATTTTGTGAAGCTTTCACTTCCGGCACTTGGAAATGATCTTTCCTGGGGCGTTGCATTTTCGATGTATTCTGTGATCCTGGGCCATCTGGGAAGCGATGCGGTAGCGGCAAACTCGCTCGTTGTCGTTGTAAGAAATATCGGAACCGTGCTGTGCTTTGGTGTGGCAAGTGCAGGCGGTATTCTGCTTGGAAATGTTATGGGAGAAGGAAATCTGGAAAAGGCGAAGGAATATGCATCGAAACTGCTGAAGCTGACGGTTGTTGCCGGAGCTGTGGGCGGACTGGTTGTGCTGGGTATCACGCCGTTTGTATTGAAATTTGCTTCTTTAAATGAGACCGCGATGCATTATCTGAAATATATGCTGCTGATCAATACCTATTATATTATGGGGGCGGCCGTCAATACGACGCTGATTGCCGGAGTATTCCGTGCCGGAGGTGACACAAAGTTCGGACTGGTCTGTGATACGATTGATATGTGGTGCTACGCGGTGCCGCTTGGATTTATTGCAGCGTTTGTCTTCAAGCTTCCTGTCCTTGTGGTTTATTTCCTGCTGTGTACAGACGAGTTTGTAAAATGGCCGTGGGTTCTGAAACGGTATAAGAGCGGACTGTGGGCAAAAAACATTACGCGGGATCACCTGTTTGAGGATGAAGAAAAAGAATAGATGATATAGAAAAAAGACATCTGCAGGGGTGAAAAATCACTTCGCCAGATGTCTTTTTCAAACACGCTCTAACTGTGCTGCAAGAGTCAAAGAAACAACAGCGGAAAGTCAGAATGGTTATAGCATAACGGATCGGAAACTGGTATGATCAGACCGTAAAAGGATAGTGCAAAAGTTTTAAAGAACGGTATATCCTTTGCTCTTTAAGCTTGCTTCTGTCTCGTACACATCCGGTACATGGAACACCATGATCGGGCAGCCGGACTCGCGGTTGAAGGAGAGATAGATATAGTCGATGCTGATATTTGTCTCAAGCAGTGTTTTCAGAAGGGAATTTAAGTTGCCCGGCTGATCAACTACCTCGACACCGAGTACATCTGTCTGGCGTGTCATGTAACCGGCAGCCTGAAGCGCCTGCTCTGCTTTATCCGGATCGGAAACGACCATGCGGACAATGCCGTATTCTGCGCTGTCGTTGTTGACGGAACCTAAAATATTGACGTCGTTTTCAAACAGAATCTGTGTGATCTGCTGCATCGTGCCTTTTTTATTTTCTGCGAAAATAGAAAGTTGTTTTAACATAATGGAGCCTCCTAAAATTGATCTCTGATTCCATTATACTGCCAAAATCAAACGCGTCAACGAATTTTGTAAAAGAAGACGAAAAAAAGGTGGAAAAAGCGTATCGTTTACAGAAAAATCAATAGAATAAAAGCATCAATATAAAAAATAAAAAAAGAAATCAATGAGCGAAAAAAAGACAGAAAAGTCGGATAATAAGAGAAAATGCACAAAATACAAATAAAATATGAGAAAACGGGTGAAAAAACTTTTGCATAATGACGAAAAATGCGTTACAATAAAAGCGCTATATGTGAATTTATTATTGGGAGGTATTAGAATTATGGCAACATTTTATGCATCAAAAACAGGAGAAGTATCTGCTAGAGAAAAAGAACATTCCGCGCTGGTACGTGAACTGGCCGGTGAGTGCATGACACTTCTTGAAAACGACGGAACCCTGCCGCTTGCCGGTGCAGGAAAAGTCGCAGTTTATGGTAACGGCGTCCGCCACACGGTAAAAGGGGGTACCGGTTCCGGAGACGTTAACACAAGAACGGTTGTTACGATCGAACAGGGCTTAAAAGAGGCCGGCTTTGAAATTCTGACTGGTAAATGGCTCGATGAATATGACAAAGTGCTTGCAGATGCGCAGGCTGCATATCAGGCAGAGCTGGCAAAAAAAGCAGAGGAGCTTCACGTTCCGATTTTTGCTGTTATGTTCTCGGAAGTATTTGCACAGCCTGATGTGCCGGTAATTACCGAAAAAGAGGACACCGATACCGCTATCTATGTTCTGTCAAGAAACTCCGGTGAAGGTGCAGACCGCTATAACAGAGCATGCGATTATCTGCTCGGCGAAAACGAGCTCGCTGACATTGCCTATCTGGCAGAGCATTATGAGAAAACAGTTTTAATTTTGAATATTGCGAACCTTGTAGACACCACAGAGTTAAAGAAAATCAAAGGACTGAATGCAATTCTTATTGCAGGACAGGCCGGAAATGCAACCGGAAACATCGTTGCAGACGTTGTTCTCGGAAAGAGCATCCCATCCGGAAAGCTGACTGATACATGGGCTGCTTCCTATGAAGACTATCCGTCCTCAAAAAATTTCAGCCACAACAACGGTGACACCAACGATGAGTATTACAGAGACGGCATTTATGTCGGCTACCGTTATTTTGACACCTTCAACGTAACCCCGAACTACTGCTTCGGCTATGGCAAAGGTTATACTGATTTTGAGACGGAAGTAAGGGACGTGGAGGCAGATGCCAAGAACGTTACCGTTACCGCATCCGTAAAGAATATTGGTGATGCATTCGCCGGAAAAGAAGTCGTACAGGTTTACTATTCCGCACCGGATGGCACGATTGAGAAACCGTATCAGGAGCTTGGCGGCTTCGGAAAATCCGATCTGCTCTCGCCGGGTGAGTCCCAGACGATTACCATTTCCTTCCCGACGAGATCTATGGCTTCCTACGATGAGAAAAAAGCAGCATGGGTACTCGAGGCAGGAACGTATTACATCCGTGTCGGCAACAGCTCCAGAACAACGAAAGTGGCAGCAGCCCTGAATCTCAAAGAGACCGTTGTTACGGTTCAGGGAAAGAATCTCTTCCCTGCAGATGACGCTCCACAGGAACTCTCCAAAGCAGGCGTAACACCGTACAGCTATGAAGGTGAGGCAGAAGAAAAAGCAGCTGCAAAACAGATCGATATCTGCAGCAAATGCATCAAGACGGAGACTGTTGTCTACAGTGAGACACCGGAAGCATTCCCGGCTTATGAGGGAGAGAAGCTGACCGCGGCAGATGTAAAGAGCGGAAAAGCGACGTTAAAAGATCTCGTATCGCAGCTGACCGTAGAAGAGATGGCTGCCGTTTGCAATGGTACGGCAGACGGCCTCGGACAGGAAGGCTTTATCGGATCTTCTTCCGATATGGCGCCTGGAGCAGCGGGAGATACAACTTCCATTCTTCTGGAGGACAGAGGTATTTACAATACGATTCTTGCAGACGGTCCGGCCGGTCTTCGTCTGATTCCGCACTTTGTCGTTGATGCAGACGGAAAGATGGTATCCTCCGGAAATCCTCTGGAAGATGCGTTTAACAAAAATGAAATCGAAGTTCCGGAAGGCGGCACGGAGTATTTCCAGTACTGCACCGCAATCCCGGTAGCAGCGCTTCTTGCGCAATCGTGGAACATGGATCTGATCCGGAAATGTGGTGATATCGTCGGAAAAGAGATGGAAGAATTCCACATTTCTGTATGGCTGGCACCTGGCATGAACATTCACAGAAATCCGCTTTGCGGAAGAAATTTCGAGTACTACTCGGAAGATCCGCTGGTGGCAGGTATGTGCGCCGCAGCCGATACCAGAGGAATCCAGTCCCATGCCGGAATCGGAACCAGTATCAAGCACTTTGCAGCCAACAACCAGGAAGATAACCGTATGTATGTCAATGAGCACATCAGCGAACGTGCAATGCGTGAAATCTATCTGAAGGGCTTTGAAATCGCAGTCAAGACGGCACAGCCGATGACGATTATGTCTTCCTACAACCTGGTAAACGGTGTGCATACTGCCAACAGCCACGACCTTCTGACCGCAGCAGCAAGAGATGAGTGGGGCTTCGCAGGTTATGTCATGACCGACTGGGGAACCTCAGAGGACATGAGCGGATTGTTCGCTTACAAATATAACCTGAAATATGGACATTCCACTTCAAGAGAGTGTGTTCTTGCAGGAAACGATCTGCAGATGCCTGGCCAGCAAGGAAACCGTCAGGAAATTGTAGCATCTGTTGCAGACGGAACTCTGCCGATTGGACAGCTTCAGACCTGTGCATACCGCATTCTGAATGTTGTTCTGCAGTCCCTCGCATATGATGACTGCAAACCATACGGTGATCAGTTCGAACTCGAAGAGGCAGTTACCGTTACAAAAGCATAAAAACTAATAAATATAGAAGCAGCCCTGCAGACCTTTACCATAAGGATTTGCGGGGCTGCTTTTTATACGGTCAAAGGGTCAAGGTCTATGCTTGCAAGAGGCAAACGATTTCCGCGATCCGCAAGCCCCGCTTTGTGGTACAAAATGTAAAAAGCTCACGAAAGAACTGTAAAACTGGAGAAAAATACAGAATAAAATCGGTAAAAAAATAAAAAATAGTGAAAAATGCACAAAAAGATTGTCCATAGAGCAAATAGTGTGTTATAATGAATGCATCTATTAAAACAGGGGGATAGATTATGGCAAAAGAAATGATAGCAATGCTTCTTGCCGGAGGGCAGGGCTCCAGACTTTATGCGCTGACCGAGAAGCTTGCAAAACCGGCAGTTCCATTTGGCGGAAAATATAGAATCATCGATTTCCCACTTTCTAACTGCGTAAATTCCGGAATTGATACCGTAGGTATTCTGACACAGTATCAGCCAATGGTGTTAAATGAGTACATAGGAAACGGCCAGCCGTGGGATCTGGACCGCCTCCATGGAGGTGTTCACGTGCTGCCTCCTTATCAGAAAGCCTCAGGTTCTGACTGGTATAAAGGAACTGCAAATGCCATCTACCAGAACATTCCATTCATCGAGAGCTACGATCCGGAGTACGTCATCATCCTTTCCGGAGACCAGATCTGCAAACAGGACTACAGCGATTTCCTCCGCTTCCATAAGGAAAAGGGCGCAGAATTCAGCGTTGCGGTTATGGAAGTGCCGTGGGAGGAGGCATCCCGTTTCGGACTTATGGTAGCAGATGAAAATGACAAAATCACCGAGTTCCAGGAAAAACCAAAACAGCCGAAATCCAATCTGGCATCCATGGGTATCTACATTTTCAACTGGGATATCCTGAAAAAATATCTGATTGAGGACGAGGCAGACCCGAATTCTTCGAACGATTTCGGAAACAACATCATCCCGAATCTTTTAAAAGACGGACGCAATATGTACGCTTATCATTTCAGCGGATACTGGAAAGATGTAGGAACCATCTCCTCTTTGTGGGAGGCAAATATGGAAATCCTCGATCCGGAACACAGCGGAATCAACCTGTTTGACAATAACTGGAAGATTTACAGCCGAAACAGCGGAAAAACAGGCCATAAGATCACCGAAACCGCTGTTGTGGAAAACTGTATGATCACCGATGGCTGCCGTATTGCAGGTCATGTCAAACATTCGATTCTGTTCTCCGGTGTAAAGGTTGCAGAGGGCGCAGAAGTAGAAGATGCCGTTATCATGGGAGGAACCGTGATCGAATCCGGAGCAGTCGTGAAACACTGTATCGTTGCGGAAAACGTTGTGATTGGCCAGAATGCCGTGGTAGGAGAAATGCCGCATGACGGTGAAAAAGGTGTTGCCACCATCGGATCCGGAATCCATATCGGTGAGCGTGCCAAAGTAGGACCAAATGCAATGGTAAATGCAAATGTAAAGGATGGTGAAGAAGAATGGTAAACGCAAATGCAGATGCACTGGGCATCATTTTCCCAAACAGTTATGATGAGCAGGTACCGGATCTGGTAAACGAGCGTCTGATGGCCTCCATTCCTTTTGCCAGCCGTTACCGCATGGTGGACTTTATTTTATCCAGCATGGTAAACTGCGGAATCGGAAATGTATCCATTATCGTCCGCAAAAATTACCATTCGCTGATGGATCATCTCGGCTCCGGACGTGAGTGGGATCTCGCCAGAAAAAAAGGCGGCTTAAACATTGTTCCGCCTTATTCCGAGAAGAAAATTCAGGTGTATTCCGGAAGAGTGGAAGCACTGGCAAATGTTCTCGATTTTCTGAAATGGCAGAAAGAAAAATATGTTGTTATGGCGGACACCAACATTGCCTGCAATTTTGATTTCAAAGAGATGCTGAATCAGCATATCGAAAGCGGCGCAGATGTTACTGCAGCTTATACCAAGCAGCCGATTCCGGAAGGCGTCAGAAGCTCTTACGAGAAAACCAATTATCTGCACTACACCTTCTCCATGGCAGGACAGAAGATCAGCAAGATCTTTGTAAACTCGGAGGAAAACGGAGTACAGAATGTATCGATGAATATCTACGTGATGGAGCGTCAGCTTCTGATCGACGAAATCAAAAAAGGCTTTGTCCTTGGAAATAAATTCTTTGAGCGTGATGTCCTGGCACCGCAAACGGAGAAACTGAACATTCAGGGATATGAGTTTACCGGTTATCAGGCAAGAATTGATGATATGAAGAGCTATTTCGATGAGAACATGAAGCTCTTAAAAGATGAGAATCTCGATAGTCTCTTCTCCGGCAACCCGATCTATACCAAAGTCCGCGACGACAATCCGACCCGTTATATCAACGGATCAAAAGCGAAAAACGTGATGGTAGCAGACGGCTGTGTGATCGAAGGCGAAATCGAAAACAGCATTTTGTTCCGTGGTGTCAAGGTAGCCAAGGGAGCAAAAGTAAAGAACTGCATTCTGATGCAGGATACTGTGATTGAAGCAGGCGCTGAGATTGAGTACGTTGTTTCTGATAAATACGTTACGGTATCTGAAGGAAAACAGCTCAAAGGAACCGATTCCTTCCCGGTATTTATTGCGAAGGATCAGGTTGTATAAAGAAAAGAATAGAATGAAATAGAAATACCGACTGCCAATGTAGAATATATCAATATTGATGGGCAGTCGGTATTTTTTGGAAAAATTCAGAGAAAAATAGTAGATTGAGTAATGCATCTGTGATATGGTAATAAAACAAAACAGTGATAGCCTAAGGAAGGGAAGATTCTTACCATAAAAATTCCCGGTTGTACAGCTTATGGTTACAGTACAGTCTGTTTTTAGGCTTTCAGCGTTGGCAGCTGATACTGTTTTTTCAGCTCTTTATATTCTGTCTCAAATTCTTCTTCTTTCTTTAATGCATGCAGATACTCATGTGTATCAAAGGATCCGCTGTGGATCTGGCTGACGCAGACGGCAATGTTGGAGCAGTGGTCGGAAATCCGTTCGAAGTCGGTCATCACATCGGAAAGGATAAAACCAAGCTCGATCGTGCATTTTCCACTCTGGAGCCGTTCGATGTGGTGGTTCTTCAGGCTGGAATTCAGGCTGTCAATCACCTGCTCGAGTGGTTCCACTTCATTTGCTTTTTTTACATCCTCATTGTTGAAAACGGAGAAGGTCAGGCTGACAATATCTTTGACTGCTTTTCCATAAACAGCAAGCTCTGCGGCTCCGTCAGAAGAGAACTGCAGGTTCTTGTCATGCATCTCTCTTGCAGCCTTCATGATGTTGACGGTGTGATCGGAAATTCGTTCGAAATCGCCGATGCAGTGCAGAATCATGGAAAGTGTCTGGCTGTCCTTCGGAGAAAGCTTTTCGCTGGAAAGCTTCACCAGATATGTGCCGAGGGCATCTTCAAAATGATCCACCTTTTTCTCAAGAATATCTACATTTTCCGCATCCGCCTCGTTGTAGGAGGCCATCAGGTCAACAGAAGTAACAAGGCCGGTTTCGGTCAGCTCTGCCATTTTTGCGGCTGCAACTTTACACTGCTGCAGAGCAAAAGCCGGGCTGTCGAGAAAACGGGTATCGAGCATCTGAACAGCTTCGTCTGCTTTTTCTTCCGGTCCGTCCGGAATGGTCAGTTTCGCAAGTTTGACCAGTCTGTCTGCAAACGGAAACAGGATCAGTGTTGCAAAAATATTGAAGCCGGAGTGAACGATTGCGATGCCGGCTGCATTTGCGGAGGTTTCCAAAAATGGAAAATGTACAAAGGCATTGATTCCATAGAAGAGAACCAGGAAAATAACAGTACCGATGATGTTAAAATAAAGGTGAACCATTGCGGTACGGCGTGCATTGCGGCTTGTACCGATGGAGGAGAGCAATGCGGTGATACACGTACCGATATTCTGTCCCATAATGATCGGAATGGCCACGGCGTAGCTGACGGAACCAGTTGCGCAGAGTGCCTGAAGAATACCGACAGAAGCAGAGGAACTCTGGATCACGGCGGTCAGAATGGTTCCGGCGAGAACACCGAGCACCGGAATTGAGAATTTTACGAGAAGTCCCGTGAATTCCGGTACATCTGCAAGCGGTGATACAGCGCTGCTCATGGTGTGCATACCAAACATCAGAATGGAAAAACCGGTTAACAGGGTACCGACATTTTTCTTTTTATCGCTCTTTGCCAGCATCAGCATAAAAACGCCGATGATTGCAAGAATGGGGGAAAAGGACGACGGGTTCAGCATTTTAATGAACACATTGTCGCCCTGAATGCCGGTAAGACTTAAGATCCAGGAAGTGATGGTGGTACCGATGTTGGCGCCCATGATAATACCGACTGCCTGGTTCAGCTTCATGATGCCGGAGTTTACGAATCCGACAACCATAACAGTAGTTGCAGAAGAGGACTGGATAACTGCGGTAACACCGGCACCTAAAAGAACCGCCATAATCCGCTTTGAGGTCAGCTTTTCCAGCAGGTATTCCAGTTTACCGCCGGAAAGTTTGGTCAGGCCATCGCCCATGGCGCTCATGCCGTATAAGAACATGGCAAGACCACCGACAAAGGATAACACTCCAAAAATGTCCATAATTTCTCCCTTTACGTAATTTTCTTTTTCTTTTCGTGGTTTTAACAATAGATACACGTTTTGCAGGTCTTACTCGAGAAAAAACCTACATTTAGAAGATAACACATCTAAAAACAGTTTTGTGTTAAATGTATGTAAAGTTTGTAAAACGGTCAAAACAACTCAAAATCCGGTGCGGCACTGTTTTGTGCCGGTACCGGATCGTTTCTCGATTCCTTTGCATCCGAAAGAAGCTGCCACTCGCAGGATCTGCAGATGCGGGTAGTTTGGCTGAATATGATTTTCATAAGAAATCTTTTAACTTTTCCATGTTGTATTCTTCAAATTTTCGCAGCTTATCCATCAGATCCCGGATTTTGGGATCCGCGTCCTCATACTGGCGGTACTTCTGGATTGCCTCGACGATGCCCATGCTGCTTCCGGTAATCAGCATGCTGGCAATGTGTGAGACGGACGGATCCGTCATAGTCTGCAGGTTTATCATAAAATACGTGCGTGCTTTTTCCATTATGCCAAGGCCTTTTTCATCGTAGCCGTGTTCATTCAGCAGCTCCTTTGCTGCCTGATGAAATTCCTCATAGCCCTGAAACTGGGTTTTCAGATGTTCTTTTAAGTCTTTGTCCTCAACGACTCCAATGAGCTGCCGGATCGTGTCGACACCCATCTGGGAGTTCTGGTAAATAAAGTTTAAAAGCTCTGCATCTCCACTCATCGTGCATCTTCCTTTCTTACTTTCTTTGGTGGTTTCATGAAAAAGTATTGCCGGAAATCGGGGCAAATATACCTGATTTTAATTGTAATTTTACCTGAAATCCATATTTCGGCAGCGACAGGAAAGGAGGCTGGCATTTGCTGACCACAAAAGATATGGTGCATTACGGGCCGGAGTCGGCGATTGGGATTCTGGGAGAAACGGGATCTGTCATCTGGGCGGAGGGTCTCTTTTGAGAGAGTTATTCATTTGGGAACTTTTGCTTGCAGTTTTGCCGGAGTGTGGTAAAGTAGTAGAGGAGTTATATGAATTTCAGCGGGAGACAGAAAATCGGATCTGTCGTTCCGCGTTCAGAAAGAGGATAGAACATTATGCTGAAAAAAATTGGAAGAAATGATCCCTGCTGGTGCGGCAGCGGGAAGAAGTACAAAGACTGCCATCTGGCGCTGGATGAGAAAATCAATTCTTATAAATTAAAGGGATGGAAAATTCCGCCGAAGAAAATTATCAAAAGACCGGATCAGATCGATGGAATTCGTGAAAGCGGTCTTGTCAATATTGCAGTTCTGGATTATGTGGCCGAAAACATTCATGCAGGCATGAGTACGGAAGATATCGACCGTCTGGTCGCAGAAAAGACAAAAGAACTCGGCGGAATTGCAGCACCGCTGAATTATGAAGGATTTCCGAAGAGCGTGTGTACCTCCATCAACGATGCGGTATGCCATGGAATTCCGAATGAGGAGGAAATTCTGCAGGACGGAGACATCATCAATGTTGATGTTTCTACCATTTATAAAGGATATTTTTCCGACTCTTCCCGTATGTTCTGTATCGGTGAGGTAGACGATGTTTCAAAGAAGCTGGTGGAAGATACGTTAAAAGCCGTACAGCTTGGACTCTCCGAAGTACGTCCGTTTAACCGGCTTGGCAATGTCGGCGCGGTGATCAATGAATTTGCCCAGAGTCAGGGCTATAAAGTAGTCCGTGACATCGGTGGTCATGGCGTCGGTCTGGAGTTCCACGAGGATCCGTTCGTCAGCTATGTCACAAGACGCGATACCGGAATGCTGCTCGTACCGGGTATGGTATTCACCATTGAGCCGATGATCAATCTCGGAACGGATGAGATCTTCATCGACTCCGACAACGACTGGACTGTCTACACTGAGGACGGCGCACCGTCAGCCCAGTGGGAGGTTACGGTTGCGGTAACAGAAGATGGATATGAAATTCTGGCATATTAATTGACGCATAGAAATATGAAAGCTGTGTCTGTGGAAGAACTATTTTCCGGAGACACGGCTTTTTTCTAAAGAGAAAAGGGAGAAATACGATGCAGGATTTGGAACTGGAGATGAGCCGGTGCCGGGTTTGTCCGCGGAAGTGCGGAGCGGACCGGGAGCATGGAAAGACGGGATATTGTAAGGCGCCCTCCGGGGTTGCGGCGGCGCGGGCGGCGCTGCATTTCTGGGAGGAGCCGTGTATTTCCGGGACGACGGGGTCAGGGACGGTTTTCTTTTCCGGGTGCAATCTGCGGTGTGTCTACTGTCAGAACCATCATATTGCGGAGATGGAAAGCGGAAAAGTGATTTCGATCGGGCGGCTTTCGGATATTTTTCTGGAACTGCAGGCACAGAATGCAAACAATATCAATCTTGTGACACCAAGCCACTACGTGCTGCAGATCCGGGAGGCACTTTTTCAGGCAAAGAAAAAGGGACTTACCGTGCCGGTTGTGTATAACTGCGGCGGGTATGAGAGCGTGGAAGCCCTGCAGGCCCTGGATGGGCTGATCGATATTTATCTGACAGATTTTAAGTATATGGACTCCTCCCTTGCAAAAGTGTACTCGCGGGCAGAAGATTACCCGGAAACAGCAAAACGGGCGCTGGCGGAAATGGTGCGTCAGACAGGAGAGGCTGTATTCGATGAGAATGGTCTGATGAAAAAAGGTGTGATTGTGCGCCATTTATTGCTGCCCGGTGCTGTAAAAAATGCAAAAGCTGTGGTAAAATACGTCTATGAGACGTACGGCGATACCGTCTGGCTGAGCCTCATGAGCCAGTACACGCCGCTTCCGCAGGTGGAAAACATAAGTCCGCTGAACCGGAAAACGACAAAGCGGGAGTATGAGCGTCTGCTGGACTATACGTTTTCCCTCGGCGTCACCAACGCCTTTTTACAGGAAGGCCCGGTGGCCGAGGAGAGCTTCATTCCGGAGTTTGACGGAAGAGGAATCTGACGTTATAGTTCACTCGTGCAAAAAGGAGCTGTGCAGCAGCAAAAAGCGCTGGAAGCGCGGTTTTGTGAATGCAAGCAAAACACATTTGTCTATGATTAGATATGACTAACTATATTGTTTTAAGGAGGAAAAACTTTTGAGCAACGCAGTTGTAACACTGAAAAAAGGAGAGGGCCGCGCCTTAAAGCAGGGCGGAGCCTGGATTTTTGATAATGAGATCGCTTCGATTTTAGGAGCATATGAAAACGGAGATATCGTGCTGGTGCGCGACTTCGACGGATACCCGATGGGACGAGGTTTCATCAACGAGCATTCCAAAATCCGCATCCGTATGATGACAAGAAATATCGACCAGGAAATCGATGAAGCATTTTTGAGAAAAAGAGTGCAGGATGCCTGGGAGTACCGTAAAAAAGTGACAGACACATCAAGCTGCCGCCTGATCTTTGGCGAGGCAGACTTCCTGCCGGGACTCGTAGTGGATAAATTCTCCGATGTGCTGGTCGTTCAGTCACTGGCACTTGGTATCGACAAAATGAAAATGACGATTATCCGCCTGTTGGAGGAGGTTCTGGCAGCTGACGGGGTTAAGATCCGCGGCGTGTTTGAGCGAAGTGATGCAAAAGTGCGTGAGCAGGAGGGCATGGAGCGTGTGAAAGGATTTCTCTCCGAGCCGTTTGACACCAGCGTGGAAATCGTCGAGAATGGTGTCCACTATCTCGTCGATGTCAAGGACGGCCAGAAAACTGGTTTCTTCCTGGATCAGAAATACAACCGTCTGGCTGTGCAGAAGCTCTGCAAGGACGCGAGAGTGCTCGACTGCTTTACCCATACCGGATCGTTTGCACTGAATGCGGCATATGCAGGAGCAAAGGAAGTTATCGGCGTTGATGCATCAGAGCTCGGCGTAGAGCAGGCACGGAAAAACGCATCCTTAAATGGTCTGGAAAACGTAGCATCTTTCGTGTGCGAGGATGTCTTTGAACTGTTGCCGCGTCTTGAAAAAGAGGGAGAAAAATTCGACGTCGTTATCCTTGACCCGCCGGCCTTCACAAAATCAAGAAACTCCATCAAAAACGCAATCAAGGGATATCGTGAAATCAATTTGCGCGGCATGAAACTGGTCAAAGACGGCGGCTATCTGTGCACCTGTTCGTGTTCCCACTTTATGGACTACGAACTCTTCACGAAAACCATCAACCAGGCGGCTCACAACGTCCACAAACGTCTCCGTCAGGTAGAATACCGCACCCAGGCCCCGGATCATCCAATTCTGTGGGCGGCGGATGAGTCCTATTACCTGAAATTTTATATCTTCCAGGTTGTGGATGAAAAATAGAAATTCTTCCTCTGTCGGAAGCGCAGAAACGGAAAAGCGAAGTGTAAGAAATGGGAGGAATTGCCATATGACAGAACCAACACCCCATGCACAAAAGAAAAAGAACTCCCGCCAGATGGCCACAAGCTGTGAGTCGTGCGGCAATTTTGTGTATGATGATGATTATGAGTGCTACACCTGCGAGGTGGATCTCGATGAGGATGAGATGGCACGTTTTCTGCAGGATAAATTTTACAACTGTCCGTACTACCAGCTCGGCGACGAGTATCGGATTGTGCGGAAACAGATGTAGACAGGCAATGCGTCCGGTATACAAAGCTGCGGCGTTTGCGATAAAGTACATATATAAAAGAACAGGAGGATTTTTACCATGAACAACGAAGTATTAAATGCAATCAAAACAAGAAGAAGCATCCGCAAATACAAAGCGGAGCAGATTACGGATGAGCAGCTCGATGCGATTCTGGAGGCTGGAACGTATGCGGCAACCGGCATGGGAAAACAGTCGCCGGTGATTGTTGTGGTACAGAAACCGGAGCTGATTGCAAAGCTTTCGAAAATGAATGCGGCTGTTATGGGTACAACATCCGATCCGTTCTACGGCGCTCCGACCGTTCTGATCGTGCTTGCTGACCCGGAGCGCGGAACTTATGTGGAGGACGGCTCTCTTGTCATGGGAAATCTGATGCTGGCAGCACATGCCGTTGGTGTGGATTCCTGCTGGATCCATCGTGCAAAAGAAGAGTTCGCGAGCCCGGAGGGAAAAGCCCTCTTAAAAGAGTGGGGACTTTCCGAAAATTATGTTGGTATCGGCCACTGCATCCTCGGCTATCGCGACTGTGAGTACCCGGAGGCAAAAGAAAGAAAAGCAGATTATATTGTAAGAGTATAATCATCTGCGAAAACGGCTCCGGGAGCGGCTGTGCGTTGAAAACATCCGCCCGGAGTCTATATTTTTAACCGAATCAAGCAAGTAGCGAAGCGGATTGCGAATATCCGCTTTGCTAGAGACAACAGAGGAACAGCCATGTATCGAATTATGATTGTAGAAGATGATGAAGTCATCGCCCGCGCCGTGCAGCAGAGCCTGGTTTCCTGGGGCATGGATGCGTTCTGCGTACAGGATTTTTCCGGCGTTCTCGCCGAATTTGCCGTGAAAAATCCGCAATTAGTGCTGATGGACATTCATCTTCCCTTTTTTAACGGATTTCACTGGTGCCAGGAGATTCGAAAAGTCTCTAAAGTGCCGGTAATTTTTCTTTCTTCTGCATCGGACAACATGAACATCATTATGGCCGTTAATATGGGCGGCGATGACTTTATCGCGAAGCCGTTTGATTTAAGTGTCCTGACCGCCAAAGTCCAGGCGATGCTCCGCCGCACCTACGAATTTGCCGGAGAAACGAATTTCCTCGAGCACCGCGGTGCCATGCTCGATACGGGAAGTGGTGTGCTGAATTACCGGGGAAAGCGGATTGAGCTGACAAAAAATGAGTGGCGTATTCTGCAGTCCCTTCTCGAAAATAAAGGAAAAGCCGTCAGCCGCGATATGCTGATGATGCATCTGTGGGAGTCGGATAGCTTTATAGATGACAACACGCTGACCGTCAACGTCACGCGCCTGCGGAAAAAACTGGAGGAGGCAGGACTTACAGACTTTATCCAGACGAAAAAGGGTGTCGGCTACCTGATCGCATGACGGAAGCAGAACAGGAGAAAAAGGATGGAACAACAGAAAGAGGGAATCCGGCAGGAGTTTATGCTTCTTAACTGGTATTTGAAAGAGCATCTTGCATCGGCCGTGCGGATTGCCGCTTTTATAGGAGTATTTTCACTCCTCTGTTTTCTGCGCAATGTGCCGCAGGATGTCACCGTTTATATGATCGTGCTGATGGCTGCTGTCGGAGCCGCAGGTTTTTGCTTTCATTATGGGAAGTACCGGAAACATCATCTGGTCTTAGCACTCCTTGCCGCCGAACCGCAGGGCAAAACAGAAGCGCTTCCGGAGGCGGACGGGCTTCTGGCGCGGGATTACCAGCAGATCATCACATCCTACGAGCGGCAGTTTCAGGAAGAACAGATTAAGATGGAGCAGAAATACCGCGATATGATGGAGTATTACACGATGTGGACCCATCAGATCAAAACGCCGATTGCGGCGATGCGGCTGCTTCTGCAGGAGGAGGATACGCCGCTTTCGCGTGAAATGCAGAGCGAACTTTTCCAGACGGAGCAGTATGTGCAGATGGCGCTGCAGTACCTGCGCATGGAAAAAATGACATCGGATCTTGTCTTTGCAAGGTACGATTTGGATGCGCTGATCCGCCAGGCTGTGCGGAAATATGCCCCGCTTTTTATCCGCCGGAAAATTATCCTTTCCTACGAGCCGGTGCACTGCGAGGTGCTGACAGATGAAAAATGGCTCGTCTTTGTGCTGGAGCAGATTCTGTCAAATGCGCTGAAATACACGAAAAGTGGAAGCATTCACATCTATCTGTCACCGGATGCACCAAAAACGCTGGTGATTGAGGACACCGGCATCGGCATTGCGCCGGAGGATCTGCCGCGGATTTTCGAAAAAGGCTACACGGGCTGCAACGGCCGCGCAGACAAGCGGTCAACGGGCATCGGACTGTATCTGTGCCGCCAGATCATGGAGAAACTTTCGCATACCATCCGCATCGAGTCGGAGATGGGAGTGGGAACGAAGGTGTATCTTGGGCTGGATACCGTATCCCTGTAGTACATAGAGAGCTTCGCCGGGAATCTTACAGAAATGTAAGGTTGCCGGTCTTTTTGTAAGATGATCCTAAGGCAGAAGAGGGCGCGGACGGGTATAATAAGCCTTGTCAATTAAGAAAACAGTTCAGACAGAAAGGAAAATGTGACATGGCAATTCTGGAAGTAGAACATCTGAAAAAAACATATACCACGCGCCTTGGCAGCAACCGGGTGGAAGCGTTGAAAGACGTTAATTTTACAGTGGAACGGGGCGAATTTGTTGCAATCATGGGCGAATCGGGAAGCGGAAAAACGACGCTTCTGAACCTGCTCGCAGCACTAGACAAGCCAACCGGCGGACAGGTGCGGTTAAATGGAAAGAATCTCGGCGAATTAAAAGAGAAGGAGATTGCCGGATTCCGCCGCGAAAACTTAGGTTTCGTGTTCCAGGACTTCAACCTGCTCGATACCTTTTCCCTGCGTGACAACATTTATCTGCCGCTCGTGCTGGAAGGAAAAAAATACGAGGAGATGAGTCTTCGGGCAGAGCCGATTGCGAAAAAACTCGGCATCACCCAGATCCTCAATAAATACCCATATGAGGTGTCCGGCGGACAGAAGCAGCGTGCAGCCGTTGCGCGTGCGCTGATTACCAATCCGGAGCTGGTTCTTGCGGATGAGCCTTCCGGCGCGCTCGATTCCCATGCAGCGGATGGCCTCATGAAACTGTTCGGGGAGATCAACGAGGAGGGCCAGACGATTGTTATGGTAACGCACAGTGTGAAGGCGGCCTGCTCGGCGAAACGTGTGCTGTTCATCAAGGACGGCGAGGTCTTCCACCAGCTGTATCGCGGTTCTTTAGGGCGCGATGAAATGTATCAGAAGATCTCCGATACGCTGACAATTCTTGCGACGGGTGGTGAACGGGATGAATAATCTGCTGTATGCAAGACTGGCAAAAACAAATTTGAGCAAAAACCGTCAGAATATTCTTCCGTATCTGCTGTCATGCATCGGCACGGTGGTGATGTTTTTTATCATGGATACACTGGCGCAGGGAAGTGGCTTTGATTCCATGATCGGAAAAGATACGATCCTGACAGTGATGGGGATGGGAACCTATATCATTGGCCTGTTCGCGGTGATTTTTCTGATCTACAGCAACAGTTTTCTGGCAAAAAGAAGAAAAAAAGAGTTCGGTCTGTTCCAGATTCTCGGCATGGAGAAAAAGCATCTGGCGAAGATCCTCTTTTTTGAGAGTCTGTATCTGTGGGCGGCATCGCTTGGAATCGGTATTCTGCTCGGTGTGTTGCTGTACCGCCTGCTGTTTCTGGTGCTGATGAAGCTGACCGGACTGAACGGAACAATTGGTTTTGCGTTCAGTGCAAAAGCCGTGGGAAGTACGATGCTGCTGTTCGGCCTGACTTTTGTGATCAATTTTCTCTTAAGCCTTCGCCAGATCCACGTCTCACAGCCGGTCGAACTGCTGCACGGCGGCGCGCAGGGTGAGCGGGAACCGAAAACGAAGCTTTTGACGGCGGTTCTTGGATTCATGCTTCTTGGTGTTGGCTATTATCTGGCTCTGACCAGCCAATCCTCGATGGACGCACTTGATAAGTTTTTTAATGCAATCGCCTTGGTTATGGTGGGAACGTACTGCCTGTTTTCTGCTGGAAGTATTGCATTTTTGAAAATTCTGAAGAAAAACAAGAATTACTATTACCAGACACGCCATTTTACAAGCATTTCGGGCATGCTGTACCGCATGAAGCAAAATGCGGTCGGTCTTGCGAATATCTGTATTCTGTCAACGGGTGTGCTTCTGGTTATCTCCATCAGCACATGTCTGTGGACGGGAATTGAGGAGGTTACCTATACGCGGTTTCCACATCAGATTTCGATCGAAGCAAATACTGGCGTGAGCGGCATTATGAAGACGGTGGAACCGGTCAGTCAGAAGATGATAGAGGAAGTGAAAACTGGGATTGATCAGCATCTGGAAGAAAAGCAGCTCAGAAAAAAGTATGAAAGTGATCAGAGATACTATGTTATGCTTGCTGATGTAGATAGAAACAAAGTAGAAAAAACACAGTCAGATGATGCTGCGGCGAGTACACTGATAAAGATTATGGAAGAGTCGGAGTACGAACAGGTAACCGGCGAACAGGTAGAGCTGGAACCAGGGCAGGCTCTGGTTTTTCAGGCAAAACAGAAAAATTATGGATATGACACGATTGAACTGGGAAATCAGACGTATGAAGTAAAAAAATGGAATACCGATAAGAAATCGTACATTCTGGATGAGAAGACGCAGGTGTATGAGACAATGACGGTGGTGACGCGGAACCATGAAGCAAAGGAAGCGTATGCGGCTGTGCAGGGAAAGGAGCCAGAAGGATACAGTTGGGAATATGCTCTGGATCTTATCGGGGATGCCGGCGAACAGATCACAGTTGGAGATGAGATTGAGACGATACTGACGGAGTCATCTTTTAACGGATGGGTGGAAGTGCGCGAAAAAGAGCGCAATACGGTTTACAGTCTGTATGGTTCACTTCTGTTTTTAGGTGTTTTCGTCGGTGCGCTGTTTTTGATGGGTGCCGTTATGATTATCTATTACAAGCAGGTTTCAGAAGGCTTCGATGACCGAAAAAGGTTCCAGATTATGCAGAAGGTCGGCATGAGCCGCAAAGAAATCCGTCAGACGATTCAGTCACAGGTGGTAACGGTCTTTTTCCTGCCGCTCGCGGTGGCCGTGGTGCATACAATGGTAGCGTTTCCATTGACCAGGCGTATCATGGCAATGCTGAATTTCCCGGACAGCAATCTGTTCCTGGCTGCAACAGCGATTACGATTGCGGCGTTTGCCGTGGTTTACCTGATCGTCTATGTGCTGACGGCGCGGGCGTATTACAAAATTGTGGAATAAGAAGATGTACTTTTTTTAATACATCGAAGCGCCTTTGAAAAAAACTTAACAAAAAAATAATAAGAAAAAGACATCCGGCGCAGACGGAAAATCTGCGGGGGATGTCTTTTTGGTTGTTCTATTTATAAATGCCGTTGATGGTAACTTTGAAAAGAGCTTCCTTTCCATTGAGTTCGTCTTTTCCATAGTCTTCCGGGAAAGTGACGGTTACATCTACGCTGTCGCCCGGGTGATGGCCGATGAGCTGTTCTTCAAAGTCATCGATGTAAGTGTGGGAGCCGATCACAAGATCAGCGCCGTTTCCTTTTGTGTTTCCACCTTCAAATTCCACGCCGTCAATGGAGCCGACATAGTCGATATTGACGGTATCACCGTCCTCAATGGTGAGGGAAGTGTCGGTCTGCAAAGAGGCAGAAGCCGAAGTGGAGGCTGATGAGGCGGATGCGGCCGATGAGGCTGTGGAGGTATCCTCCGAGGCACTTTTGGCAGAGAGTCGTTTGGAATCGAGTACGCTGGCAATAATAAGGCCGACGATCACAACGACAATCAGAGCCGGTCCGGCCCAGCTCCAGATCTTTTTGTAATGCGCTACTTTCGCTTCGTGCTCCCGCTCTTTGGCACGCCGTTCCTTGGCAGCTTTTCTGTTTTCTTTGTTCATAAAAAGGATCTCCTTTGCACTTTTACGACTGCAATCGTATTTTATAATATCAAGTATATCATAAAAATATGGTAAAAGTGTGAAAAAAATAACACGATCCAACATTGTCAATGCTCAAAAATGACGATATAATGAGTGCAAGTGAGCCAAATGAAAATTTATTTTCAGTTGGCGAACGACGAATGTCGCTTACGCGGCAGCGTAAGATTGAGTACAAGTGAGAAAACGCGGCGAGTAAGGGAGTGAATAAAATGGATGACTGGAGTAGTTTCAGAACGACGACATCCGAACAGCAGCGCCTCCGGGCTGCACTTTCCGGCTTTTGTGAATTGCAGGATCTTCCGGAAGAACAGCGAGCCGCATATACCGCATACCTGCGGAAACGCATCCGTCCCGCTGTCGAAATGCTGATTCGTGAGGATGATTTTTCAAAGCTGGAACATATTCTGCAGACCGGATGGCTGTCCGATGCAGACCGAAAACGTTTTCTCAACCTTGCTGCCGACCAGCAGAAATGGCAGGCCTTCCGCATTCTCCTGAACCGGAGCTCACAGGATCCGATGCAGGAGAATACGGAAAGCAGAAAAACAGAAGCTGCGTTTCAAAAAGAAAAGCCCACAAAAGAAAAAGAAGCGCTGGCGCTCCGGCTTTTCGAAGAAGCCCGCAAAAACCTCTGCTGGTTGTACCCGGAACTTGGTGAAGCGATTCTTTTCTTTCAGCATCAGCCATCCGACAGGACAAAAGCCATCACATCCGACGGTCATACGATATATTTTAACTCCGATTTTGTACTCTGCATGTGTGCCGAAAATTCATCGTTCCTCAAGGAAGGCTATCAGCACCTGCTGCTGGAATGCATCCGCCGATTTGGGAAAGAAACACCGGAGCCGGAAAAAAAAGAACAGCCCCCGGTTTCATGGCTGATGCCGGAAAAAGAAAAACAGTCTCCGGTTTCATGGCTGGTGTCGGGAAAAGAACCGGAACTTATCGAGTCTTTTCAATCAGTCTGGAAACGTGCTTCCCGCAAGTTGGCGGAAAACTACGGCACCGGCGGCCTGCGGCGAGGCCAGAACCGTGGTGGAAAAAAAGAAACCCTGTCCGGGATCGAAAAAAGAGCGTACGATTACCGCCGCTTCCTGAAACGCTTTACCGTTACCCGCGAGGAAATGGAGCTGGATCTCGACAGCTTCGATCCAGTCGCTTACCATTATGGGCTTATGTATTACGGAAATTTCCCTTTCATCGAGCCGCCGGAGACGCGCGAGGGAAACCGTCTCGAAGAGCTGGTTATCGCGATCGACACATCCGGTTCGTGCAAAAAAGAAATCGTAGCAAAATTTCTTGGTGAGACGCGCAGCATTCTTGAAGAAAAAGAAAACTTCTTTTCCAGCTGGAACGTCTGCCTGATCCAGTGCGACAGCTTCGTGCAGGATGTCACGATGATCCATTCCCCGAAAGAATGGGAAGCTTACCGTGAAACAATTATCATCAAGGGCCGAGGCGGAACCGATTTCCGTCCTGTCTTTCAGAAAGTGGAAGAGTTGCGGAAACAGCATGTATTCCGAAACTTAAAAGCGTTGATCTATTTTACCGACGGAGACGGAATTTATCCCGAACAAAAGCCCGATTACGAGACGGCATTTGTCTTTGTCAGACAGACCGAAAAAATGAATCTTGTCCCAAAATGGGCAAAAAAACTGCTGACAGAAGAATGTACTCTTTGAACAAAACTGACAAAAAAGCATCTCGCAAAATCAAACACAGAAAGATTTCGAGAGTACATAAAGAGTGCATAAGATAAGAGAGATCATATGAACATACAAGAAGCAAAAGAGACAATTGAAAAAGCCCTGCGCGCATACTTTGCAAGAGATGAAATTGGTTTTCCGCTGGTTCCGCTCCGGCAGCAGCGTCCCATTCTCCTGATCGGCCCGCCGGGCATCGGAAAAACGGCAATTATGGAGCAGATCGCAGAAGAGTGCGGTGTGGGGCTTGTCGCCTACACGATGACACACCATACGCGTCAGAGTGCCATGGGCCTTCCGGAGATCTGCACACGTGGAATCGAAGGGAAAATGGTACATACAACGGAATACACGATGAGCGAGATCATCGCCTCGATCTATGACTGCATGGAGCAGACCGGAAAGAAGCGGGGTATCCTCTTTCTCGATGAAATTAACTGCGTCTCCGAGACCCTCGCTCCGGTAATGCTGCAGCTTTTGCAGGACAAAAAATTCGGCAATCAGCACATCCCGGATGACTGGCTGATCGTGGCCGCCGGAAATCCGCCGGAATATAATAAATCTGTGCGGGAATTTGATGTGGCAACGCTTGACCGTGTGCGGAAGATCGAGGTGCTTCCCGAGCTTTCCGTGTGGCTTTCCTATGCAGAGAAAAATCAGATCCACAGCGCCGTGACAACGTACCTTATGGCACACAGTGACCATTTTTATTCTGTTTCGCAGGAAGCGGATGAGAAGCGTTTTGTGACAGCACGCGGCTGGGAGGATTTGTCGGCAGTGCTGAAAAGTTATGAAATCCTGCATTTTCCGGTCGACGAAGCACTGATCGGACAATATTTGCAGGAAGAAAAGACGGCGGAGGAATTCAGCTCGTACTACAGGATTTACGAAAAATATGGACAGGATTACGGTGTAGAGGAGATTCTGACCGGTGCATTTTCCGGAAAAATCATGGCAGAAAAACAGAAGATGGCGGCAAATGGTTCCGCAGAAGAGCGATCTGTACTGCTGTCTCTGTTTCATGCGGCACTTCAGAAAGAGGCATCCGGCTGCCAGAAGCAGGAGCACACGGCAAAGGAGCTCTCCGAGTGCTTTCGCCAGTTTACCGGGCTTTGCAGGCAGAAAAAAGATGAGACATACGCATCCTGGCTACAACAGAAAGAGCAGGGATTTGCAGTGTGCAAACAGCAGGGACTGCTGAAAAAGGGCGAGGAAGAAACGAATGCGCGGGTCTTGAAAAAGTTAAAAAAACTCGAGGAGACCGCTAAAAAATGTCGCAAAACCGATTCAGATCAGATGAAAGAGCTTTTTGAAACGGTATGTGAACTGGAACAGGAAAAAGTGGAGAAGGAAGTAAAGGATGTGAAACTGCAGATCCGCCGTGCCGCTGAATTTTTACAGAACAGCTTTCCGGGCGGAGCAGAAGTGGTGCTGTTTGAAGCAAATCTGGCGCGAAGTCCAGCGTTACGGAGCTTTTTGATTGAGAAAAGCATGGATGCCGAAGGATAAGCTGCCACTTTGTAAAGAAGAAAATGGTTCTGAAAAGCCCATTTCTGGAGAAAAATGATTTGAAAGGAAGAGGAAGAACAGGACAGAGGAAGGAAGAAAAAGATGAATTATAAAATGATCCTGCAGTACGATGGCACGCGCTATAACGGCTGGCAGAAGCAGGGAAATACGGACAACACGATTCAGGGCAAGCTCGAAACGCTGCTGTCCAGAATCGCAGGAGAGCCGGTGGAGATCCACGGCGCGGGCAGAACCGATGCCGGCGTCCATGCGGCGGGACAGGTCGCAAATGCAAAGTTCCATACGGATCTATCCGATGAAGAACTTCTGCAGACAATCAACCATTATCTGCCGGAAGACATCGAAGTCACCAGCCTCGCGCGGATGCCGGAGCGCTTCCACAGCCGTCTGAATGCGGTGGACAAAACATACGAATACCGTATCGTGATCGATGGCAGAAAGCATGTTTTCGAGCGGAAATACGTGTATTTTCCGGAAGAACCGCTCGATGTGGAAAAAATGAAAGAAGCATCGAAAGCGTTTATCGGAACGTATGATTTCAGGAGCTTCTGTGCCAACAAACGTATGAAAAAATCGACAGTACGGACGATTACCGGAATTGATTTCTGCGAGAAAGACGGGATTCTTATCATTTCCTATACCGGAACCGGTTTTCTGTACCACATGGTGCGGATCCTGACCGGAACACTTGTGGAGGCCGGGATGGGAAAACGGGATATCGCATCAATGATGGAGCTTCTCAAAGCAAAAAATCGCGAAAGTGCGGGTTTTCTTGCACCGGCATGCGGACTCCTGTTGAAAGAAGTCCGATATGAATAACCGAAATAATCAGGGCAATGCACCAGCCTTTTTTGCATAAAAAACCGAAAAAAGGCTGTGAATTGATAAATGCAGCATAGAAAAGAGAAAGGATGAGGTGAAAAGCATGTTTCAGAAGAAAAGAAATACTTTTCATGGCGGCGTTCACCCGTACGAGGGAAAAGAGCTCTCCAAGGACAAACCGATTGTCAAAGCGCAGCCGGGCAACTTATTGTATTACGCAGTGTCACAGCACATCGGAGCGCCTGCTGTGCCGACCGTACAAAAAGGCGACCATGTAAAAGCGGGACAGAAAATCGCAGAAGCGGGAGGATTTGTTTCGGCTCCTGTTTACGCATCGGTTTCCGGCACGGTAAAAGGAATTGAGAAAAAAGTTTCCGCAGCCGGTTCCCCGGTAGACTGTATCGTTGTGGAGAACGACGGGTTGTATGAAAAAGAAACATTTGAGGAGTGCCCGCACTGGGAAAAACTCGACGCAGATACGATCCGGAACAAGATCAAAGAGGCCGGAATCGTGGGAATGGGAGGTGCAGGCTTCCCGACACACGTCAAAGTATCCCCGAAAGATCCGTCAGCAATTGACCACATTCTCGTCAATGGAGCAGAGTGTGAGCCGTATCTGACGAGCGACTATCGCAGAATGCTCGAAGAGCCGGAAAAGGTGATCGGAGGCTTAAAAATCATGTTGCATATGTTCCCGAGGGCAAAGGGAGTCATCTGCATTGAAGACAACAAACCGGACTGTATCGCGAAGTTCCGTGAGCTGGTGCTTCCGGAGGATAACATTGAGGTTCTGGAGCTTAAAACGAAATACCCGCAGGGTGCCGAGCGTATGCTGATCTATGCAGCAACGGGACGAAAGGTAAATTCCTCCATGCTGCCGGCGGACGCGGGCTGTATCGTGGACAACATCGACACCGTAACCGCTATTTACCAGGCAGTCCGCTTCGGCGAACCGCTGATGAGCCGTATTGTTACCGTGACGGGAGATGCAGTACAGAATCCATGCAACTTTGAAGTGCCGGTCGGCATGCTCTTGTCCGAACTTTTAGAGCAGGCAGGCAGTCTGAAACATGAGGCAGCTAAGATCATCTGCGGAGGCCCGATGATGGGAAAAGCATTGTTTACAATGGATGTTCCTGTTACTAAGACAACATCTGCACTGACCTGCCTTACGGAGGATGAAGTATCTGCGCTGGCACCATCTGCCTGCATCAACTGCGGACGCTGCGTTTCCGTCTGTCCGGGTCAGATTCTTCCGGCCCGCCTTTCCGTTTTTGCGGAGCACGGAGAGGAAGAGAAGTTCCTGAAATACGGCGGAATGGAGTGCTGTGAATGTGGCTGTTGTTCCTTTATCTGCCCGGCAAGACGTCCGCTGACGCAGGAAATCAGCTCGATGCGTAAAGTGCTTCTGGCAAAGAGAAAGAAGAAATAGGGGGATCTTACATATGAATGGATTATTACACGTATCATCTTCCCCACACGCGCGGTCCAAGGTGACGACAGACAAAATCATGTTTGCCGTCCTGCTTGCCCTTGCCCCGGCAGCCTGCGTGGGAGTCTGGAATTTCGGCCTTCGGGCACTGCTTCTGATTGCGATTTCGATGGCAGTCTGTCCCCTGACGGAATATCTGTATGAAAAAGGAATGAAGAAACCGGTGACGATTGCCGACGGCAGTGCACTGGTAACTGGTCTTCTGCTGGCAATGAACATGCCGGTGCAGGCACCTCTTTGGATGCCGGTGATCGGTGGTGTGTTTGCAATTCTCGTTGTAAAACAGCTTTTCGGCGGTCTTGGCCAGAACATCATGAACCCGGCGCTTGCAGGAAGATGTTTCCTTTTGATTTCCTTCCCGGGTCATATGACAAACTTCGCTGCCCCGGCAGCCGCACACCTCGTGGATACCGTATCCGGTGCGACACCGCTCGCCGCAGCAAAAGCAGGAGAGCAGGTGAATCTGCTGTCTATGTTCCTTGGAAATACGACCGGAACGATCGGTGAGACTTCCGCACTGGCACTTCTGCTTGGCGGCATCTTCCTTGTCTGTATTCATGTGATCGACCTCAATATTCCGCTCATCTACATTGGAACAGAGCTTTTATTTGCCCTGATTTTCGGCGGCCACGGTTTTGATATCAACTTCCTTGGCGCGCATCTTTTTGGCGGTGGTCTGATGCTTGGCGCATGGTTCATGGCAACCGATTACGTTACCCGCCCGATCACAAAGAAGGGACAGTATATCTACGCGGTCATTTTAGGACTTCTGACCGGTGTATTCCGTATCTTTGGAAATTCGGCAGAGGGCGTTTCCTATGCCATCATCTTTACCAACCTTCTGGTTCCGCTTATTGAGCGCGTGACCGTGCCGGTTGGATTCGGAAGAGGAGGCAAGAAAAAAGCATGAACAAAATCATAAAAAACGCACTGATTCTTGCGGCGATCACGCTGATTGCCGGATTGCTTCTCGGGGCGGCACATCAGGTAACCCTGGAGCCGATCCAGAAACAGCAGGAAAAAGAAAAACAGGAATCCTGCCAGAACGTATTCCCGGAGGCAGCTTCCTTTGAAGAAGTAACAATGAGCGATGCAGAACAGGCAGAGCTTACGGCAGCACTGATCGGCCACGGTTTTGAAGCACAGACGATTGACGAACTGCTGCTTGCAAAAGACGCATCCGGCGCGACGATCGGCCTGGTTGAGATCATCTCCACAACCGAAGGCTATGGCGGCGGCATGCAGTTCTCGATGGGAATTGCATCGGACGGAACGACAAAAGGAATCTCTTTCCTGTCACTTTCCGAGACGGCCGGCCTTGGTATGCGTGCCGACACAGACGATTTCAAGAATCAGTTCAAGGATAAAAACGTAGAAGCATTCTCCTACACAAAATCCGGCGCATCCGCGGATGATGAAATCGATGCGCTGAGCGGAGCAACTCTGACAACGAACGCTGTAACAAACGGTGTCAATGCAGGAATCTGCTGTTTTAACTACTGCAACGAATCCGGTCTGCTTTCCGGAGAGGGAGGGAACTCATGAGAAAAGATACGCCGCTGGAACGGCTTTATAATGGTATCATAAAAGAAAACCCGACCTTCGTCATGATGCTGGGTATGTGTCCGACGCTTGCGGTTACCACTTCTGCAAAGAACGGTATCGGCATGGGCCTTGCGACGATGGTCATCCTGACCGCCTCCAACCTGATGATTTCCCTGCTTCGGAAAATCATCCCGGACGGCGTGCGTATGCCAGCATACATCGTTGTTGTGGCATCGTTTGTAACCATCGTGGAATTTTTGATGGAAGGTTTTATTCCGGCACTCTATTCCGCCCTTGGCATCTACATCCCGCTGATCGTTGTAAACTGTATCATTCTGGGACGCGCCGAGGCATATGCTGGAAAACATGGTCCGATCCCGTCGCTGTTTGACGGTATCGGTATGGGTCTTGGCTTTACCGTCGGCCTGACCCTGATCGGTATGTTCCGTGAGCTGATCGGAGCCGGAACCCTGTTCGGTATCCAGGTAATGCCGAGTGCTTACGAGCCGGTCAACATCTTCATCATGGCGCCGGGTGCATTCCTTGTGCTGGCAATGCTCGTTGCGGTGCAGAACCGCATCAAACGCCAGAAGTCAGAGAAAACCGGAAAACCGGCAGTCCCGGCAGAAGAGACCGGCTGTATGGCATGCGCCAATAAGGCATACTGCCAGGCTGTGAAAGGAAAGGAGGAAGCGAAATGAAAGAACTGATTTTAATTGCGATCGGTGCGGCGCTGGTGAACAACGTTGTCTTAAGCCAGTTCCTCGGCATCTGTGCTTTCCTCGGTGTTTCCAAAAAGATGGATACGGCGGCCGGCATGGGCGGAGCGGTTATTTTTGTCCTCACGATTTCTTCATTTGTGACAAGTCTGATTTACAAATTTATCCTGGCACCGGCAGAACTTGATTATCTGAAAACGATCGTTTTCATTCTTGTCATCGCGGCGCTGGTACAGCTCGTTGAGATGTTCCTGAAAAAGACGATTCCGTCTCTGTATCGAGCGCTCGGCGTTTACCTTCCGCTGATTACAACAAACTGCGCGGTACTCGGTGTGGCACTCATCAACGTACAGAAGGATTACACGATTCTGCAGGGTACGGTTTACGGTCTGGCAACCGCAATCGGCTTTACGATTGCCATGGTGCTGATGGCCGGCCTGCGGGAAAAGATGGAGTACAACGATATCCCGGAGTCATTCAAAGGAATGCCGATCGTTCTTCTTACGGCTATGCTGATGTCAATGGCATTTATGGGATTTTCCGGAATGATCTAGGAGGGATGAAGAGATGAATGGTATTTTAGCAGCCACCCTGATGGTGGGTGGAACCGGCCTTTTGATTGGTATTCTCCTTGGAATTGCCGGAAAGAAGTTTTATGTGGAAGTGGACGAGCGCGAGACGAAGGTCCGTGAAGCGCTGCCGGGCAACAACTGCGGCGGCTGCGGTTACCCGGGCTGTGACGGAGCGGCGGCTGCAGTGGTAAAGGGTGAAGCCCCGATTTCGGTCTGTCCAGTCGGCGGAGCGCCGGTTGCGGCAGCGATCGGTGCCATTATGGGACAGGAAGCCGGAGCACAGGAGCGCAGAAAAGCAGTGGTACGGTGCGCCGGTACGTGTGACGTGGCAAAGAACAAGTATGAATACACGGGTGCAAGGGACTGCTCCTACGCTGGTTTTGTACCGGGCGGCGGTCCGAAGAGCTGCGGAAACGGATGTCTTGGTTTTGGAAACTGCGTGAAGGCATGTAAGTTTGATGCGATCCATATTGAAAACGGCATTGCCGTTGTGGACGGCGAAGCGTGCAAGGCATGCGGTGCCTGCGTGAAGGCCTGTCCGAGAAATCTGATCGACCTGATTCCGTATGAGCAGAGGATCACGGTGAAATGCCGCTCAACCGAGAAGGGCAAGGCGGTGATGGCAGCGTGTGAGATCGGCTGTATCGGATGTAAGAAGTGCGAGAAGAACTGCCCGTCGGATGCAATTCACGTTGTGGACCAGCGCGCGGAGATCGACCCGGCAAAATGTACAGGCTGCGGCCTCTGCGCGGAGAACTGCCCGCGGAAGTGTATTATGGTAGAAAAATAAAAATGAGAAATTCCATGCTGTGGGAGGGAACTTCTGCGGCGTGGAATTTTTGCTTTTCGGTGATATCGTGTTAGCCAATGCCGGGGGTGGCTGGCTTGACTTGAATTTGGGAAAATGATAAACTGAAAGTCAGAAAACGAGGGGCGAAAAGCTAAAAAAATATAAAATGGCAGAAAGGACGGGGCAAAAGTATGACAATGACAATGGATGAACTGATGAAAGTGCTCGATATGCAGGAGGATATTCTGCAGTTTACGCATTTTACAAATGCAGACGCATGGGAACTGGGAACGATGATCCTGATGGAGGCAAGACGGCGCGGAGCGCAGGTTGGCATCATGATCCGCAGAAGCAACGGGGAAGTTGTATTCCAGTATTGTGATAACGGCATTACGCCGCACAATGTGGAGCTGATGAGACGGAAGAGCAATTCGGTGCTTCTGACGGAGCGGAGTTCGCTGCAGCTCTACATGGCAGCGACGAATGCGCCGGAGAGCGTAAAACAGATGGTACTGGACCCGAAGGAATACGCAATGCTGGGCGGAGGTTTTCCGATCTGCGTGGAAGAAGTCGGCGTTGTGGCAACCGTAGCAGTGTCCGGCATGGGACAGGTTTCGGATCATGATGTGATTGTGAAATGCATCAGCAAATATTTGCATATCGATGAAGTACCGAGAATCAGAACTGTATGAAAATGATGATTGAAACTAAATTTTGTGTATGATACAATGTCACCGGCAAAAAGACATGATAGTTCCATCAGGGACAACAAAACCCCCGTGAGCGGCAACTCACGGGGGTTGGTTTATGTCAGCAGGTTTTGCATATCTTCCGGCAGTGGTGCGTGGAAGTTTAAGGGTTCTCCGGTGATCGGATGGACGAAGGAGAGCGATGCAGAGTGAAGTGCCTGGCGGGGGAAAGTGCCGGGAGTTTTGTTGTAGAGGGTATCGCCGAGCAGCGGATGGCCGATGTAAGCCATGTGGACGCGGATCTGGTGGGTGCGGCCGGTTTCGAGATTGAGTTCGAGGTGGGAGAAAACGGAGCAGTGCGCGAGGGTGCGGTAATGGGTTACGGAGCGCTCGCCGGAGGCAAAGTCGACGGTGCGCTGAATGAGGGAGCCGTCGAGGCGGGCGATCGGGGCGTCGATGGTGCCGGATGCAGCGGTTTCGCCGAGGGCGAAGGCCTGATACGTGCGGTGGATTTCGCGGGAGCGCATGGCCTGGGAGAGGACGGCGGCGCTTAAGGCGTGCTTGGCGAGTACGATAAGGCCGGTGGTGTCGCGGTCGAGGCGGTTGATACAGCGGTAGACGAAGGGTTCACCTTTCTGTTCAAAATACCATGCAATGCCGTTTGCCAGCGTATTTTCATAATTTCCAATCGACGGATGAATCGGCGTATCAGCGGGTTTATCCACAACGAGGATGTCGTCATCCTCATACACAACCGAAAACGGAACCGGCCGCGGCAGAATTCCGTCGGAGGGTTCTGTTTCGACAAGGTGCGTTTCGATCACATCCCCGGCGTGCACGGCCTGGCTCGTCCAGGCGCGGACGCCGTTTCGGAAAATGCCGTCCTCTGTGCGTTTTAAGCCCGTAATAATATGGCGCGAATATCCATGCCGGCGGAGAAACCATTCCACAGTCAGATTTTCCCGTTCCTCTTCCGGCGAAACCACATATGTAAACCTGTGTCCCATACACAAAACCTCCGTTTCTATAGCTTTTTTATCGAATGAACCCCGTCATTTCGGGGCAAAATTTCAAAAAGAGACTTTCCCAGTCTTTCGCAAGTATAGCCGAAAACAGATGGAAAAGCAAGAAACTTACCTTTCTATAGCGAAAATATAAAAAAGTATAAAAGTTTCATGAAATGTCAGAATTTGATTGATTTTAGCGAAAGAAAAGTTTATGCTACTAAAAAAGAAAGAAAATCAAGAAACAGGAGGGGATACAGATGAAGCAGGTGCAAAAACCGAAAAAACCCATAATTTTTTATTATGTGATTGCGCTGATCGTCATTCTGCTGTTAAATCTTCTGCTTTTCCCGAGACTTCTCGAGCCCAAAGTAACAGAAGTTGATTACGGAAAATTTTTGCAGATGGTAGATAACAACGAAATCAGCGAAGTCCAGATCCAGTCAAATGAGATTATTTTCAGCGACAAATCAAGCCCGGCGAATTATTATAAGACGGGTGTGATGAATGATTACAAGCTGGTAGATCGTTTATATGAGGCAGGTATTACCGAATTCGGAACGCCGATCATAGAGCAGATGTCGCCACTCATGGAATTTCTTTTAACATGGGTAATACCGATCGTTGTGATGGTTGCGCTCGGACAGTGGCTGATGAAACGCATGACGAGCAAGATGATGGGCGGCATGGGAAATGCGATGAGCTTTGGAAAGAGCAACGCCAAGGTTTATGTACAGTCCGAAACCGGCATTAAATTTGCAGATGTTGCCGGAGAGGATGAGGCAAAAGAAATTTTACAGGAGATTGTTGACTTCCTGCATAATCCAAAAAAATATGAAGAAATTGGTGCAAAAATGCCGAAAGGAGCACTGCTTGTCGGCCCTCCAGGAACCGGTAAAACGCTGCTTGCAAAGGCAGTAGCCGGAGAGGCAAATGTTCCGTTCTTCTCCATTTCCGGTTCTGAGTTTGTCGAGATGTTCGTCGGCATGGGAGCTGCGAAGGTGCGTGACCTGTTCCAGCAGGCAAATGAGAAAGCACCGTGTATCGTCTTTATCGATGAGATCGATACCGTCGGCAAAAAACGTGACGGCGGCGGATTCTCCGGAAACGACGAGCGTGAGCAGACCCTGAACCAGCTGCTTGCCGAGATGGATGGATTCGATGGAAAGAAAGGCGTTGTCATTCTGGCAGCGACGAACCGTCCGGATTCCCTGGACCCGGCACTTCTTCGTCCGGGCCGTTTCGACCGCCGTGTGCCGGTTGAACTGCCTGACTTAAAAGGCCGTGAGGAAATCCTGAAAGTCCATGCGAAAAACATCCGCGTGGGCGACAATGTCGATTACAATGCGATCGCACGTATGGCATCCGGTGCTTCTGGTGCAGAACTTGCCAATATGATCAACGAGGCAGCACTCCGTGCCGTCCGTGATGGAAGAAAATTCGTCACCCAGGCGGATCTGGAGGAGAGCGTTGAGGTTGTCATCGCCGGATACCAGAAGAAGAATAAGATCATGACCGACAAAGAGAAACTGATCGTTTCCTACCACGAGGTCGGCCATGCACTCGTCGCAGCACTGCAGAGCCATTCCGCTCCAGTTACGAAGATCACCATTATTCCGCGTACGTCCGGCGCCCTCGGCTATACGATGCAGGTGGATGAAGATGAGCATAATCTGATGAGCCGTGAAGAGCTGGAAAATAAAATTGCAACCCTGACCGGCGGCCGTGTGGCAGAGGATCTGGTGTTCCATTCCATCACGACAGGTGCTTCGAACGATATCGAGCAGGCAACGAAGGTGGCAAGAGCCATGATCACCCGCTTCGGTATGAACGAGGAATTTGGTATGGTTGCATTTGAGACGGTAACGAACCAGTACCTCGGCGGTGACACTTCCCTGGCATGCTCCGAATCGACAGCAGCACAGATTGATGAGAAGGTTGTTGCAGCAGTCAGAAAACAGTACGACAAAGCAGAGCAGCTCTTAAAAGATAACATGCCGAAACTTCACGAGCTGGCAAAATATCTGTATGAGAAAGAGACAATCACAGGTGATGAGTTTATGGAAATCCTGAATTTATCCCCGGATCAGCTCACGACAACGAGAATGGAAACAAACTAAAAAGCGATAAAAGCAGATGAGAATCCCGCGTTTCAAGGCGACTTCAGCCTTGCGCGGGATTCTTTCTTGTGCTATAATGCTGTAATGCGAAATTATGACACAAAAAGACAGATTTTTTTAGGATAGACCAAGAGAACATAAGGAGAAACGCAATGAAGAAAAAACAGGCATGGAAAGTGATGGGTGCTGTCCTTGCGGGCACACTGGTATTTTCCGATGCAGTTCCGCTCCGTGCCAGCGCATCGGCAGGAACGGAAAAAAGCGCAGTACAGAACGAAACTGTCTCCGGAACGGAGAACGGTACAGAGACAAAACGGGCAGCCGTTTATGTGAATCTGAAAACCGGCGATGATACGGCAGACGGTACAACGGCAGAGACAGCAGTAAAAACCGTGGAAAAAGCACAGGAGCTTCTTGCAGTTGCAGCGGCAGAACTGCAGGCGGACGGGAAAACAACCGAAAAAAACACTGCTGCAGATACCAGCAAAACGGCAGCGGAGGAAGCAGCAGAAAAATATCTGGTATTCGTCGGAATGGATGAAAAAGAGCTGGAAACGTATCGAAAGAAACAGCAGAAAACAGACTTTTGGGGAAGAGTAACAGATACCGTTTTTGCGGCAGATGAAATCGTGGTGACAGAAGCCGGATATGAGGCTGTTCTGGCAGCAGAAAAAGCAAAAGAAACGGTTTCGGAAACACCAACGCTTGCGCCAGGCGAGTCTCCGGCACCGGATGCGGCAGAAGATACCGTAACACCAACTCCGGGTCCGACGGAAACGCCGGATGCAGAGCCAACCGCAGAACCAACGGTGACCCCGGACGCAGAACCGACGGAAACGCCGGACGCAGAGCCGACCGTAACGCCGGCGGAGGAACCAACGGCAACTCCGACACCGGATGCGGACAACGGAGAAGATACAGGGGATACACCAACGGCAGCGCCGACACCGGATGCGGAACCGACCGTAACGCCGGAAGTAACTCCGACGACAGCACCGGGCGAGAATACCGATGACAGTGAAAATCCGGAGAATCCGGAAACTCCGGCAGAAGATCCAACCGTGACACCTGCCCCGGATGATACAGCAAAAGACGATCCTGCAGCAGATGATACAAACCAGGACGATACAAACCAGGATAACCAGAACGGAACGGGAAATGATGCATCATCGGACCAGTGGAAACAGGATGAAAATCTGGATGACCTTGTAAAAGATGAAATTCAGAAAGAAAACGAAACCGTAAAAAATTTCGATGAAATTTCCAATCCATCCGGTACGGACAGCACAGAAGACGGCTATCTGATCTCCAATGTCTCTCTTTTGATCCAGCCGGTGGCAGTAAGTCTGTCCAGAAGCCTTGTATCAGAGGAGCAGACGGAAACAGCAGAAGCTGAGACGGCGGACGAAGGCGAGCATGAACTGCTTGCAGCTGCAGAGCAGAAATCCAACCTGAGTGCAGGTGAAATGACAGCAAGTGCAGCCGATGACGTAAGTACGCTGCGTGCCGCAGGAACGATCCTTGTAGGACCGGACAACTACGGAACGAATAAGACATCCACTCCGACTCCGACAGCCACACCGTCGAAGAGCAGCAGTAACAACAGCTCTTCCAATTCCAATACCGGAAGCACAAAGATTCCGCAGAAGAAGACACAGACCACTGTAAGCATCCGCAGCATCCCGGTCAACACCGGCGATGAGACGATGGTGCTTCCGCTGGCGATCAGCTCCGCACTTTCTGCAGCCGTTATGTTCTGCATGGCATTCCTTCAGATGCAGGCGAAACGCGCAAAGAGCATGGCCGCATGGCTGGAATTCAAAAAGAATCATCCGTTTGACGAAAAATAAAGAAACAGGCATATCCGGAAAAGCCATTCCATACATTTACAGTATGGGAGGGCTTTTTCTTATGGAAGAAAAGAAAACATGGGCGGTGGGTGCGGGCAGCGGGATCAGCTGGCTGAAGGCTCTTCTCGTTTCCTATCTGATCTCGGTGCTTCTTCTTTTGCTGCTGTCTTTCCTGCTCTGGAAATTTTCCTGGAAGGAAAGCTGGGTGCAGGCGGGCATTGTGGTGATCTATCTGGCATCAAGCTTTTCCGGCGGAAGAATGGCAGGAAACATGGCGGGAAAACGGCGGTTTCTCTGGGGCATCTGCTTTGGAATCGTGTATTTTGCCATTCTGATCATCGTCTCCGCAGTCTTCCTGCCGGGCGGATTTGCCGGAGCCGGAAGACTTCTGTGGGCGGCAGCAGTCTGTGCCGTCGGCGGAATGGCAGGCGGAATGACGGCACACGGCAGATAAAAGCGGACAAAACAGAACATTTTTTCAAAAAACAGACTTTTAAATTTGAAAAACCTATGCTATAATGGGAAGAGCTAATGGCCGAAGACTATAAAAAAGTCGCGCGTCAACTACAATGAAGGAGGAATGTGCCATGAAACACATCAAAACTTTAAATACAAAAAGCTTACAGAACACTGTAAAAAAAGGTGGATGCGGTGAGTGCCAGACATCCTGCCAGTCCGCATGTAAGACTTCTTGCACCGTAGGCAACCAGAGCTGCGAGCATAAGTAAAAGTAATCCATATGGACGAGTAAAAGGTGTTCCCAGAACCGGTTTCGCCGGATTTGGGAACATTCTTTTTGCCAGGCACATCAAAAAAAGAGAGAGTTATAGAAAGGAATACCACAGTGATACATTTATATAAAAGCAATGGCTTCAACATGGTGCTGGACGTCAACAGCGGCTCCGTCCATGTTGTGGATGACTGCGTATACGATGTCCTTTCCTGCATGAACGAAGGAAAAAATGCAGAAGAGGCAGCAGAGGCGCTTAGCAGTAAATATGCCGAGCAGGACATCACCGAAGCCAGAGAAGAAATTCAGGAACTTACAGATAACGGCATGCTCTTTACAAAAGACATTTACGAAAACGCAATTGATCAGTTTTCCAACCGTCCGACCGTCGTAAAAGCACTCTGCCTCCACATTGCACACGACTGCAACCTTGCCTGTCGTTACTGCTTCGCAGAAGAGGGCGAGTATCACGGAAGACGTGCACTGATGTCCCTGGAAGTCGGCAAAAAAGCGCTTGATTTCCTGATCGCAAACTCCGGCAGCAGAAGAAACCTCGAGGTAGATTTCTTCGGCGGTGAACCGCTGATGAACTGGGATGTTGTAAAACAGCTCGTAGCCTACGGAAGAGAACAGGAGAAGTTACATAACAAGAACTTCCGTTTCACCCTGACCACCAACGGTGTTCTCTTAAACGACGAGGTCATGGAGTTCTGCAATAAAGAGATGGGCAACGTCGTATTAAGTATCGACGGAAGAAAAGAAGTTCACGATCACATGCGTCCGTTCCGCAAAGGTGCCGGAAGCTACGATCTGATCGTGCCGAAATTCCAGAAATTCGCTGAGCTTCGTCATCAGGATAAATACTATGTGCGCGGAACCTTCACGCATTACAACACAGACTTTGCAGCTGATGTTCTCCATCTGGCAGACCTCGGCTTCAAGCAGATCTCGGTTGAGCCTGTTGTAGCGCCTCCGACCGAGGACTATGCGATCCGTGAGGAAGACCTTCCGGTGATCTTCGAACAGTACGACATTCTGGCAAGAGAGATGATCAAGAGAGAAAAAGAGGGAAGAGGCTTCAATTTCTTCCACTTTATGATCGATCTGACCGGCGGACCATGTGTTTATAAACGTCTTTCCGGCTGCGGTTCCGGAACCGAGTACCTTGCGGTAACACCGTGGGGCGATTTCTATCCGTGCCACCAGTTCGTAGGACAGGAAGATTTCTGCCTCGGAAATGTTTACGAAGGCGTGAAAAAGACAGAAACTGTCAACGAATTCAAAAAATGCAACGTTTATTCCAAGAAGGAGTGCAGCCAGTGCTTTGCACGGTTCTACTGCAGCGGCGGATGCGCGGCAAACTCCTACAATTTCACAGGTAAGATCAACGATGTTTACGAGATCGGATGCAAGATGCAGCAGAAACGGATCGAGTGTGCGTTGATGATAAAGGCAGCTCTGGCCGAAGATTAAAGAAAAGAGGAAAATCGCGACATGATGAAGAAGAAACAGAGTATCATCGCACTCGTCCTGGCAGCCATTGTAACAGTGCTTCTTGGATGGACGATGATCAAAGGATGGGGTCCTACCGGAACCGGTTCGATGAAGAACATCAACCTGGGTCTGGATCTGTCCGGCGGTGTCAGCATTACCTATCAGGCCGTAAAGGACAACCCGACAGACGAAGAAATGTCAGATACCCGCTACAAGCTGGAACAGCGTGCGCAGCAGTACAGCGAAGAGGCACAGGTATATCTGCAGGGCGACAACCGTATCACTATTGAAATCCCGGGTGCAACCGATGCAACCACCATTCTGGAAGAGATGGGTAAACCGGGAAGCCTGTATTTCATCAAACAGACCAACGATGACGGAACAGAAAACTACACCTACGACAGCTCGACCGGCGAGTACGTTCTGAACGGAAAAACTATCGAAGAGCTCGAGGAGGACGGCTCCGTCGTTCTGACCGGTAAAGATGTGGAGAGCGCAGAAGCCATGCATCAGCAGAACTCCACCACAAAAGCAACCGAGAGCGTCGTTCAGCTGAAAATGACCGACGAAGGAAAACAGAAATTTGCAGACGCAACCCAGGAAGCCTACAGCGCAGGAAAGAGCATCGGTATCTACTATGATGAAAAATTCGTCAGTGTACCGAGTGTAAACGCTGTGATTTCCGATGGTACTGCAGTCATCTCCGGCGGAAACATGGACTGGGATGAAGCAACCAGCCTGGCATCCACCCTCCGTATCGGTTCCCTTTCCCTGAAACTTGAGGAGATCAACTCCAGCGTCGTTGGAGCACAGCTTGGATCTGCAGCTGTTTCCACCAGCGTAAAAGCGGGAGCGATCGGCATTGTACTGATTATCCTTTTCCTTGCAATCGTATATCGCCTGCCTGGTATTGCTGCCGGATGGGCACTGCTCATCTATGTTGAGCTGAATCTGATTGCTTTAAATGCATTTGACCTGACATTGACCCTGCCTGGTATCGCAGGTGTTATCCTGTCGATCGGTATGGCGGTCGATGCGAACGTTATCATTTATGCCCGTATCGAGGAGGAGATCGGTGCCGGAAAGACGGTTCATGCGGCAATCCGCGACGGATTCAAGAAGGCAGCTTCTGCCATCCTGGACGGAAACGTGACGACCCTGATTGCAGCAGCTGTTCTGTATGCGCTTGCGAGCGGAAGTGTCCGCGGATTCGCCATGACACTTGCTCTTGGTATTGTTCTTTCCATGTTCAGCGCCATGGTTGTTTCCAGACTGCTGGTCAACAGCCTGTACGGTATGGGACTGAAGGATGCGAAATACTACGGAACCAAGAAAGAGCGCAAGGGATTTCCATTTGTGGAAAAGAGAAAGATCTTCTTCACGATCTCCTGCATTCTGCTGCTTGCCGTTCCGGCCAGCATGATTTTCATGCATCAGACAAAGGGAAGCGCACTGAATTTCGGCCTTGACTTCAAGGGCGGTACTTCCATCAACGTTCCGTTCAACGAGGATTACTCCATCGAAGAGCTGGACAAAGAGGTAGAGCCGGTTGTGGAAGGCGTGACAAAAGATTCCAATATTCAGATGACAAAGGTTGTCGGAGGCAACAATGTCATCATCAAAACACGTTCTCTGACTCTGGAAGAGCGTGAGCAGGTTTACCAGGCAATGGCAGACAATTTCGGTGTCGATACTTCTGAAATCACTTTCGACAACATTTCTTCTACTGTAAGTAAAGAAATGAGCCAGAATGCGATGAAAGCAGTTATCATCGCTGTAGTCTGCATGCTGCTGTACATCTGGATCCGTTTCCGCGACATCCGTTTCGCATCGAGTGCCATCCTTGCACTGATGCACGATATCGCCATTGTATTCGGATTCTATGTGGTATCCCGTATTTCGGTCGGCAGCACCTTTATCGCGTGTATGCTGACGATCCTCGGCTATTCCATCAACAGTACGATCGTCATCTTCGACCGTATCCGTGAGAATCTGCCGGAGTTAAAGAGAGAGCCGATCGAGTCCCTGGTTGACCGCTGCATCACGGACACCCTGACCCGAAGCATTTACAGTTCCCTCACCACCTTTATCACCATCTTTGTTCTGTTCGTGATGGGAGTTTCTTCCATCCGCGACTTTGCAGCACCTCTGATGGTTGGTATCGTATGCGGAGCTTACACTTCTGTCTGCATCACAGGTGCCCTGTGGTATGTGATGAAGCACGTTGGAAAAAACAAATATGTGCCGTCCAAAGCAGTACAGAATAAGACAAAAAATAAATAAAAGCAGCAAAAACCATAAAAAGAGAAACGCCGGACCGGAAAAGTCCGGCGTTTCCTGCTAACAGGAAAGAGGAGAACATATGAAGAAAGAACGCTGGGTAGTTTCGGCAAAACGCGCTGATTTCCAGGCAATTGCGGACCGGTTCGGCATCGATCCCGTCATCGCCCGCCTGATCCGGAACCGGGATGTGACCGGGGAGAAAGAGATCGAAGAGTATCTCTTCGGTGATCTGGAGCAGCTCCACGATCCGCTGCTGATGAAGGATATGGAGCGCGCGGCAGATCTGATCGCAGAAAAAATCCGGGAGAAAAAGCCGATCCGCATCATCGGGGACTACGACATCGACGGTGTTACGGCAACGTATATTCTGCTGACCGGATTAAAAGATCTCGGTGCCGATGCGGATGTGCGTATCCCGGACCGGATTGCAGACGGATACGGCTTAAATGAGCATCTTGTGCAGTTTGCCGCGGATGAGGGGCGGGACACGATCGTCACCTGTGACAACGGCATCGCGGCGGGCAGTCAGATCCGTCTGGCAAAAGAGCTTGGCATGACGGTTGTTGTGACGGACCACCACGAGGTTCCGTTTGAGGAGGATGAAAACGGAGAACGCCGCTACATCCTGCCGCCGGCGGACGCGGTTGTCAATCCGAAACAGAAAGACTGTTCCTATCCGTTTCCGGGCCTCTGCGGTGCGGCCGTCGCATGGAAACTGATCCAGACGATGGAGGCAAAAGCAGGTATTCCAAAGGAGCACAGCTTCCGCTTTCTGGAATTTGTCGCCATTGCGACGATCGGTGATGTGATGGATCTGCAGGGAGAAAACCGGATTTTTGTAAAAGCCGGCCTTCGGGCGCTCCATAAAACGCAGAACCTCGGCCTGCAGGAGCTGATCCGTGTGCAGGGCATCGAGGCGGAAAACGTGACACCGTATCACATCGGCTTCGTTCTCGGCCCGTGCATCAATGCATCGGGACGGCTTGATACGGCGGAGCATTCGTTAAAACTGCTCTGCGCAAAGACACGTGAGGAGGCCGCAAAGCTTGCCGGGGACTTGAAAGACCTGAATGAAAGCCGCAAAGAGCTGACGCGCCAGGGTGAGGCGAAAGCAATCGAGCTCGTGGAAACCTCCCCGCTGCAGAACGACAAAGTCCTCGTCGTCTATCTGCCGGACTGCCACGAAAGCCTTGCCGGAATCATCGCAGGTCGCCTGCGGGAGCACTTCCACAAACCATCCTTCGTACTCACCAGAAGTGAGGAGGGCGTCAAGGGCTCCGGCCGCTCGATCGAAGCGTATTCGATGTATGAGGAGCTCTGCAAATGCAAAGAACTGATGACGAAATTCGGCGGCCACCCGATGGCTGCGGGCCTTTCCCTCGCAGGAGAGGAGATGATCGAACCGTTCCGCCGGGCACTGAACGATAATTCCACGCTGACGGAAGAGGATTTCGTCGAAAAAGTTGTGATCGATGTGCCGATGCCGATCACCTACATCACCAAAAATCTGATCCGCCAGTTAAGTCTCTTGGAGCCGTTCGGAAAAGGCAACACGAAACCGCTGTTCGCACAGAAAGGACTGACTGTATTAAATTACCGCATTTTTGGAAAGAATAGAAACGTGGTGAAAGTACAGCTTGCCGATGCGGGCGGATACCAGATGGATGGTGTCTATTTCGGCGAGGGAGAAGCGTTCGCCGCATACGTGGATGCACATCCGACCCTCTCGGTAGCGTACTATCCGTCGATCGATACGTGGAACGGACGCGACAAATTACAGATCAATATCCAGAGTTATTTTTAAAGATGCAGAAAAGCCGCAAATACCTGATTTTTCTGCCCTGTTTTCTATCGGAAACAAAATTGACGCAGAAGAATATTGATGCTATACTGTAAGGTGAATTGTCAAACCTTGACGAAACGGAGGAATATTTTATGAAAAAAGTAGAGGATTACGTAAGAAGTATTCCGGATTTCCCGGAACCGGGTATTATTTTCAGAGATGTAACGAGTATCCTGCAGGACGCAGACGGACTGCAGCTTGCCATAGATGAGATGCAGCATTTTGTAGAAGAAGTAGACTGTGACGTAATCTGCGGAACCGAGTCCCGCGGCTTCATTTTCGGTATGCCGATTGCTTACAATCTGCACAAACCGTTCGTGCCGATCCGTAAAAAAGGAAAACTTCCTCTGGAGACCATCGAGGAGAGCTATGACCTGGAGTACGGCAGCGCAACGATCGAGATGCACAAAGACTCCATCAAACCGGGCCAGAAGGTAGTCATCATCGACGACCTGATTGCAACCGGCGGTACCGTGGAGGCTTGTGCAAAAATGATCGAGCGCCTCGGCGGCGAAGTAACCAGAATCGTGTTCCTGATGGAGCTTGCCGGCTTAAAAGGACGCGAAAAACTGGCAAAATATGATGTAAAATCTGTCATCCGTTACGATGGCAAATAACGTATCCAACGAAACGCAGGGGTTAATCATGAGAGCGGAGGATACATATGGAAGAAGAGAAAAGAATCAGTGAAGAAGAATTAAAGAAGGATGTGGCGGCGGCAGAAGCCAGAATCCGCAAGACGGACGATTTTACAAGTCCGGAGGAATTATACGGGGAATTGATCGCTTCTGTGAAAAAATATCATCCATCGGACGATATTTCCCTGATCGAAAAAGCATACCGCGTGGCAGCGGATGCACATAAGGACCAGAAAAGAAAGAGCGGGGAACCGTACATCATCCATCCGCTCTGTGTGGCAATTATCCTGGCAGATCTGGAGCTCGACAAGGAGTCGATCGCGGCAGGCCTTCTGCACGACGTTGTCGAAGATACCGTCATGACCGAAGAAGAGCTGACCGAGGAGTTCGGCCCGGAGGTGTCCCTGATTGTAAGCGGTGTCACGAAGCTGGCACAGCTGAAATATTCTGCGGATAAGGTCGAGGAGCAGGCAGAAAACCTGAGAAAGATGTTCCTTGCGATGGCAAAGGATATCCGTGTTATTCTGGTAAAACTGGCGGACCGTCTGCACAACATGCGGACTGCACAGTACTGGTCGCCGGAGACGCAGAAGAAAAAAGCGCGTGAGACGATGGATATTTATGCCCCGATCGCACAGCGCCTCGGTATTTCCAAGATCAAGGTCGAACTCGATGACCTTTCTCTGAAATATCTGGAGCCGGATGCGTACTATGAACTGGTGCAGAAGGTCAGCATGAAGCGGGAGCAGCGGCAGGAGTTTGTCGATGCGATCGTAAAAGAGGTGACCCGTCATATCCACCAGGCCGGCATTGAGGCAGATGTCAACGGACGAATCAAGCACTTTTTCAGCATCTACAAAAAGATGGTCAACCAGCATAAGACGCTGGATCAGATCTATGACCTCTTTGCGGTCCGCATCATCGTGGAATCCGTCAAAGACTGCTATGCAGCGCTCGGTGTCATCCATGAAATGTACACGCCGATCCCGGGCCGTTTCAAAGATTACATTGCGATGCCGAAGCCAAACCGTTACCAGTCCCTGCATACAACCCTGATCGGACCGAACGGACAGCCGTTTGAGATTCAGATCCGTACTTATGAGATGCACCGGATTGCAGAATACGGTATCGCTGCACACTGGAAATACAAAGAGGCCTCCGACGGCAAGAAACCGGGACCGGAGCAGGAAGAGGAAAAACTGACCTGGCTGCGCCAGATTCTGGAGTGGCAGCAGGACATGGCGGACAACCATGAGTTCATGAACCTCTTAAAGAGCGATCTCGACCTGTTTGCCGACAATGTTTACTGTTTCAGCCCGGCGGGCGATGTCAAAACGCTTCCGGTCGGCTCCTGTGCCATCGACTTTGCTTATTCCGTCCACAGTGCGGTCGGCAACAAGATGGTCGGAGCGAGGGTCAACGGAAAACTCGTGCCGATCGAGACGGAACTTCACAACGGAGACCGCGTCGAGATCATCACCTCGCAGAACTCCAAGGGACCGAGCCGCGACTGGCTGAAAATTGCGAAGAGTTCCCAGGCAAAGAGCCGCATCAACCAGTGGTTCCGCCAGCAGAACAAGACGGACAACATCGTCAAAGGCAAGGAAATGCTCACCAACTATGCAAAGCTGAAGGGCAAAAACCTTGGAATCTATACGAAACCGATGTACGAAGAGGCTGTCATGAGAAAGTACGGCTTCCGCGACTGGGATTCCGTTCTTGCGGCCATCGGCCACGGCGGCTTAAAAGAGGGCCAGGTCCTCAACAAGCTGATTGAGACGTACGAAAAGCAGCATAAAAAAGAGATCACCGACGAGCAGGTGCTCGAGGCGGCATCCGGAGAGAAAGTTCTGCCGGTTGGAAAGAGCAAGGGCGGCATCGTCGTGCGCGGTATCCACGATGTGGCAGTTCGCTTCTCCAAATGCTGCAATCCGATCCCGGGCGATGAGATCGTGGGTTTTGTCACAAGAGGACGCGGCGTGACCATTCACCGCACCGACTGTGTCAATGTCCTGAATCTGCCGGAATCTGAGCGGGTGCGCCTCATTGATGCTGAATGGCAGGCAGAGGACAACGGCGGCTCTCTCTATACCGTGGAGATCAGCGTTTACGCAAACAACCGTACCGGTCTTCTGGTGGATATCTCCAAGATCTTTACCGAGCGGAAGATCGACCTTGCGGCGATGAACGTGAGAACGAGCAAGCAGGGAACGGCTTCCATCGATGTGACGTTCGACGTGCACAACAACGAAGAGCTGAACAGCATCATCGAGAAGGTGCGCCAGGTGGAGAGCGTGATTGATATTCAGAGATCGAGAGGATAAAAAGGAGAAAAGCGTATGATAAAGGTAAATTACCGGGCACTTGGAATGCTCTCGACAAACTGCTACGTTGTGGAAAATCCGGACAGCCAGAAGGTGCTGATCGTGGACCCGGGCGATTCGCCGCTGGAGATTGAACGCCAGATCGACGAGATCGACGGCGACCCGGAGGCCATTCTGCTGACCCATGGCCATTTCGACCATATGCTGGCAGCGGATGCGCTGCGGAAAAAATACCATATCCCGGTCTACGTCCATGAAAAGGAGCAGCACCTTCTGGGGGATGCAAGGGAAAATCTTTCCGGCCTCTGGAGCGCGCCGTACACGATGCAGGCAGACAAAACGGTAAAAGAGGGCGATATTCTGCATCTGGCGGATTTTAAAATCCATGTGCTTGCAACACCAGGCCATACGGCAGGAGGCGTCTGCTATTATATTCCGGCAGAAAAAGCACTTTTTTCCGGCGATACGCTGTTTTGCGAATCATATGGAAGATACGATTTCCCGACATCCTCCGGAAGAGATCTGATTGCATCGGTCAAACGCCTGTTAAAAGAGCTTCCCGGGGATGTGACTGTGTATCCGGGCCACAACGATGAAACTACGATTGAACATGAAAAGAGGTACAATCCCCTTGCTTAATATCAGCCTTTGTTTTAACAGAAAAGATTTTGAATACGATGTGTATTCCTTGATCAAGGCATTCTATCCGGGCTGTGAGATTACCTCATGGTACGAAGAGGATGGGGCGCTGGACGGGGAATTTGCATATTATGATACGATCACATACGAGGCGGATCAGATCTGTTTTTCGATTGCAGACGAGAAACATGAGACGCTCGCTTCGCAGTGTGAGGCGGTGGAATATGAAAAAGACCGCCATGAAACGAAAAATGTCCTGAAACGGATGGTATACCGCACGCTTTCCGAAGTGAGCGGCAAAGAACTTCCATGGGGCGATCTCACCGGCATCCGTCCGACGAAAATTCCGATGAAGATGCTTGAAGAGGGTAAAAAAAATGTAGAGATTGCGAAATACATGCGCGAAACTTACTACACCAGCCCGGAAAAGACGGCACTTGCGATCACGATTGCCAACCGGGAAAAGGACATTTTAAAGACGATCGACTACGAACACGGTTACAGCCTGTACATCGGCATCCCGTTCTGTCCGAGCATCTGCCTGTACTGTTCCTTCGGCTCCCATGTGTTAAGCCGCTGGGAGCATATGGTAGATCCGTATCTCGATGCACTGATCAAAGAACTGATCTTTATCAGTGAGAACATGAAGGATTACACCCTTGATACGATCTACATCGGAGGCGGTACGCCGACCACGCTGAATGCGGCACAGATGGAGCGCCTGCTCACGAAAGTGACAGAGCTCTTCCCGATGGAGCAGGTGCAGGAGTTCACCGTGGAGGCAGGACGGCCGGATACGATCAATGAGGAGGTCTTAAAAGCCATCCGCAAATTCCCGGTCACCCGTATTTCGATCAATCCACAGACCATGAACCAGGAAACGCTGGATCTGATCGGACGCCACCATACCGTGGAGGAGATCGAGGAGAAGTTCCGTATGGCGCGTTCCCTTGGATTTGACAACATCAACATGGATCTGATCGTCGGTCTGCCGGGCGAGGACAAGGAAAAAGTGGCGCATACGTTGGAAAAAGTGGAAGCGCTGAATCCGGATTCCCTGACCGTCCATTCCCTTGCGTTAAAGCGTGCAACGAGACTCAACCTGTTCAAAGACAAATATCAGGAAATCTCGTTTGAAAACTCTGCCGAGATCATGAAAATGACGATGGACAGCGCACACCGCATGGAGATGGGACCGTATTACATGTACCGCCAGAAAAATATGGCGGGTAACTTTGAGAATGTCGGCTACTCCCGCGAAGGAAAAGCAGGTATCTACAACATCCTCATTATGGAGGAAAAACAGTCCATTCTGGCCGCGGGAGCCGGAGCGTCCACGAAATTCGTGTTTGAACACGGAGAGCGCATTGAGCGGGTGGAGAACGTGAAGGATCTGAAAAACTACGTGGAGCGTATCGATGAAATGATCGAGAGAAAACGTATCGGAATGGAGAAGTATCTGCCAAAATGAAAGAAAATTCCAGTCAGCAGCTTCACATGCTGCGCTATACCCTGACCGAGCAGCTCATCCATGGCATGGAAGTGAGCAATTTAGCTTACGATCTTGCGCGGGAACTTGGGTATGAGAAAGAAATCTGCTATGAGCTTGCAAAAGCGGGCGTTCTCCACGACATCGGAAAGGTTGTCCTGGAGAATTACGTAGAAGAACAGGATACGCTCGTTGTCGAGGAGATGCGCTTTGTGCGGACCCATCCCACACTGGGATATGAGCTGCTGCAGGGACGCGGATACTCCGATTTTGTCATGGAGAGCATTCTGTACCACCATGAAAATTATGACGGAACAGGATATCCTGCGAATCTGGCAGGAGAAAAGATTCCGTTTGGGGCGCGTATTTTGCGTATCTGCGATGTGTACTGCGCACTGACCTCCGACCGCCCGTACCGGAGCGCGTTTACGCAGGAACAGGCGATGGAGCTTATGGCAGAAGAAGTCAAAAATTTCGATCTGAAAATGTTCCTGGCATTTCAGAGAGTGATCCACAGCGGCAGCCGGAAAGCGATCGAGCTTTCTGATGTCGATGAATTGATCCAGGAAATCATAAAGGAGAAAACAGAAAATGGCATTAAAAAAGAAACCGGTTACCGGAATGAAAGATATTTTACCGAAAGAAATGGCAATCCGTGACTACGTGATCCGTCTGATCAAGGAAACTTACGGAACCTTCGGCTTTACCTCCATGGAGACCCCATGCGTGGAGCACATCGAAAACCTGAACAGCAAACAGGGCGGCGAGAATGAGAAACTGATTTTCAAGATCTTAAAAAGAGGAGAGAAGCTGAAACTCGAGACCGCTGAGAAAGAAAACGATCTCGTAGACAGCGGCCTGCGTTATGACCTGACCGTTCCGCTCTGCCGTTACTATTCCAACAACGCAAACGAGCTTCCGTCCCCGTTCAAAGCACTTCAGATGGGAAATGTATGGCGTGCAGACCGTCCGCAGAGAGGAAGATACCGCCAGTTCATGCAGTGCGATATCGATATCCTCGGCGAGCCGACCAACCTCGCAGAGATTGAGCTGATCCTTGCTACCACCACACTGCTTGGAAAACTGGACTTCAAGAACTTTACGATCCGTATCAATGACCGCCGTATCTTAAAAGCAATGGCAGCCTACAGCGGATTCCCGGAGGAGTCCTATGACACCGTATTTATTATCCTCGATAAGATGGATAAAATCGGTTTTGAGGGCGTTGCCAAAGAGCTCGAGGAAGCCGGCTTTGCAAAAGAGTCCGTAGAGAAATACCTGAAAATGTTCGAGGAGATCACCCCGGATACCGCAGGCGTAGAGTACTGCCGTGAGAAACTCGAGGGATTCCTTGACAAAGAGTACGCAGACGGCCTGAAGACCATCATCGACAGTGTCAATGCCGTGAAGACCGCAGAATTCAAGATCGCTTTCGATCCGACTCTGGTGCGCGGAATGTCCTACTACACCGGACCGATCTTTGAGATCGCTATGGATGAGTACGGCGGATCTGTCGGAGGCGGCGGACGCTACGATGAAATGATCGGAAAATTCACCGGAAACCAGACCTGCGCATGCGGATTCTCCATCGGATTTGAGCGTATCGTTATGCTTCTGCTTGAGAGAGATTACCAGATCCCGGGCGCACAGAAGAAAAAAGCGTACCTGATCGAGAAAAACATGCCGGCAGAGGGAATGCAGAAGATCATTCAGCAGGCGACAAAAGAGAGAAGTGAAGGCACGGCCATCAACATCGCCGTGATGAAGAAGAACAAGAAATTCCAGAAAGAGCAGCTTGCCAGCGAGGGCTACACTGAGATCGAAGAATTTTTTGTTGACAAAATGTAAGGAATATCCAATAATAGTAATCGCATGAAAAAACGATGTGCTGCGGATGCAGATTCTTTGTGTCCGCAGTTCCAAATAGGAGGAACAAGAAAATGGCTGAATCCATGAAAGGCCTGAAGAGAACCTGCCGCTGTGCGGAAGTCACAAAAGCAGATATCGGAAAAAAAGTAACCCTGATGGGCTGGGTACAGAAGAGCCGTAATAAAGGCGGAATTATTTTCGTCGATCTGCGCGACAGAAGCGGTATTATGCAGATCATCTTTGAGAACGGCCCGATCAGTGAGGAAGGTTTTGAGAAAGCAGCAAAACTGCGCAGCGAGTTCGTCATTGCCGTAGAAGGTGAAGTTATGGCCCGCTCCGGTGCTGTCAATGAAAATCTGGCAACAGGAGAGCTCGAAGTAAAGGCTGAGTCCTTACGCATTCTTTCCGAGGCAGAAACCCCGCCGTTCCCGATCGAGGAGGATTCCAAGACGAGAGAAGAGCTCCGTCTGAAATACCGTTACCTGGATCTGCGCCGCCCGGACATCCAGAGAAACCTGATCATGAGAAGCAAAGTGGCAATGCTCACCCGTGAGTTCATGTCCAAAGAAGGCTTCCTTGAGATCGAAACCCCGATGCTGACGAAATCCACACCGGAAGGCGCCAGAGATTACTTGGTACCGAGCCGTGTTCATCCAGGCAGCTTCTACGCACTGCCGCAGTCTCCGCAGCTGTTCAAACAGCTTCTGATGTGCTCCGGCTATGACCGTTATATCCAGATCGTAAAATGTTTCCGTGACGAGGACCTGCGTGCCGACCGTCAGCCGGAGTTCACCCAGATCGATATGGAGCTTGCTTTCGTTGATGTAGACGATGTTATCGATGTCAATGAGAGACTGCTGGCACACCTGTTCAAAGAGGTGCTCGGCGTTGAGGTACAGCTCCCGATCCAGAGAATGACCTGGAAAGAGGCTATGAACCGTTTCGGTTCCGACAAACCGGACCTGCGTTTCGGTATGGAGCTGGTTGATGTTTCCGAGACCGTAAAAGATACCGAGTTTGTTGTATTTAAGGGCGCGCTTGAAAACGGCGGTTCTGTCCGCGGTATTAACGCAAAGGGACAGGGCGCAATGCCGAGAAAGAAAATCGACAAGCTCGTTGAGTTTGCGAAAGGTTACGGTGCAAAAGGTCTTGCATACATTGCAATCCATGAGGATGGAAGCTGGAAATCTTCCTTCTCCAAATTTATGACAGAGGAGCAGATGGAAGCCCTCATCAAAGCCATGGACGGACAGGCTGGAGACCTTCTTCTCTTCGCAGCAGACCGCAACAAGATTGTTTGGAACGTTCTTGGCGCACTTCGTCTGGAACTGGCAGAGCAGATGGGACTGCTCGACAAGAACGAGTACCGTTTCGTATGGATTACCGAGTTCCCGCTTCTGGAGTGGTCCGATGAGGAGAACCGTTTCACCGCAATGCATCACCCGTTCACCATGCCGATGGACGAGGATCTGCCGCTTCTGGACACCGATCCGGGCGCAGTTCGTGCAAAAGCTTACGATATCGTCCTGAACGGCACTGAGATCGGAGGAGGAAGCGTTCGTATTCACCAGAACGATGTGCAGGAGAAGATGTTTGAGATGCTTGGTTTCACAAAGGAACAGGCACATGAGCGATTTGGTTTCCTTCTGGATGCTTTCAAATACGGAGTTCCGCCTCACGCCGGACTGGCTTACGGACTGGACCGTCTCGTTATGCTGATGGCAAAAGAGGACAGCATCCGCGACGTCATCGCATTCCCGAAGGTAAAAGATGCTTCCTGTCTGATGACCGAGGCTCCGTCACCGGTTGACGCAGTACAGCTGGAAGAGCTTGGTCTTGAGGTTGAGCCGCAGGCTGAGGAAGAGACAATAGAAGAGTAAAGAAAATTTTGTAATTTACAGGACAGACAATTTTGCAGAAGTGCAGCGTTGTCTGTCCTTTTTTAGGTTTCACTCGATCGGTGTAAAGAAAAACTTAAGAAATTCTTCCACGTCTTCCCCGTTGTTTTGCTGGAAAAAAGTGCTACAATATGGTTTGTAAGAAAGATACGGAAACATCCACAGCAAGTGGAACACATAGAGAAAAAGACAAGGAGGGATCACGATGTTAGTTACATTAGTCATGCTGGCAACCTGTTTTGGTCTGCTCTGCGGAATTGGAATTTTATTTGGGATCGTCGGACTGCTGCTGAAATTTGGAGGAAAAGTCCTCGGCGCATGCGCCACTATTCTTCTCCCGATCGGCGTGATCTGGCTTGGATTTAAAATCGTGTTCGCCGTCGTTCCGCTTCTGTTCAAACTGGTCTGTGCAGCGCTGATCTGTTATCTCGTATACCGCATTCTGCGGGAGATGAAACTTGTAGCATAAAAAATAAAATCTAACAGATTCGAAAGAAAACCTGCTTTCCGTCATAAACACGGAGGCAGGTTTTTAATGACAAAAACAAAAATCTATTTTCAGAAAAAGCCAGTATTTGCTAAAAAAAGAGTAAGGAAAAAGTAAGAAAACAAAAAACAAAATGTGATACGATAGAACTAACTTGGGAAAGCAGAAAATTAATTTGTAAAATAGAAAAGTGGGAGGAAGCATATGAAGAAAAAAGTAATCGCGATTGTGTGTGCAGTCGCAGTGCTTGCGGCAGCCGGAGGGGGAGTGACATGGCATTTCCTTGGAAACGGTACAAAAGAGGACGATAACGTCGTCTATGTCAATACTGTAAAAGCCCTGACCAATCTGGGAACCGGAAATGGAATGGAAAACCGCTATGCCGGTGTTGTGGAGTCGGAAAATACCTGGAAGGTAGAGAAAAACAGCGAGAAAAAGGTAAAGGAAGTTTATGTGGAAGTCGGTCAGGAGGTTCAGGTCGGAACACCGCTGTTCTCCTACGATACCGAGAAATTCCAGAGTGACCTCGAGCAGGCGCAGCTGGATCTGGAACGTATAAACAATGAACTTTCAAGTATGAATACCAATATCGACCAGCTTTACAAAGACAAAAAGCAGGCATCAAAAGACCAGCAGGCAAGCATCACACTGGAAATTCAGGAAGCGGAGCTGGATTTAAAGAAAAAAGAATATGAAGGAAAATCAAAACAGGCGGAGATTGATAAATTAAACGATAACATCACCAATGCGACCGTGATCAGCGAAATCGCCGGTGTTGTAAAATCAATCAACAACGATGACAGCAGCGCCGGCGCTTACTCCGGTGACAACTCCGACAATTCCTTCCTGACCGTTCTTGCAACGGGAGATTTCCGTGTAAAAGGCCAGATCAATGAACAGAATATGAGCGACGGTTCGATTACCGAAGGAAGCCAGGTGATCGTGCATTCTCGTGTAGATGAGAATCAGACCTGGACCGGAACCGTGACAAAGATTGATCGGGAAAATGCACGGACAGGAAGCAATAACGTTTACAGCAGTTCGGGAGACGGTATGACGCAGTCAAGCAACTATCCGTTTTATGTACAGCTCGATGGAACAAATGGCCTGATGCTCGGTCAGCACGTTTACGTAGAGCCGGATGTCGGCCAGCAGGAAGTCAAAACAGGAATCTGGCTGTCTGACTCCTTTATCAACGATGTCGACAGCAATCCTTACGTCTGGGCCGATAATGGAAAAGGCAAACTGGAAAAACGAAGCGTAACGCTTGGAACGTACGATGAAAACATGATGGAATATCAGATCACCGACGGCCTTGCAGAAGATGATGCAATCACCTTCCCGGAGGACGGTCTGGAAGAAGGGATGAAGACCGTAGTCAGCACCGACGGATCACTGGGACAGAGCAATCCGGCCGGCGGCGAGGATGACGGAATGGTGGATGACGGTATGCTTGACAACGACGATGGAATGGTCGACGACGGTATGACGCAGGATGAAAACGGCATGGTTGACAATACCATGGACGGCGCAGAGTACAGCGGTGAGGAAGATACAACGAACGTGATCGGCGGCGCCGACAATGGTAAGGCAGAACCGGCAGACACACAGGAAGCCGGATCAGCAGATGACGGGGAGGTGCAGCCGTGATTCTGGAATTAGAGAATATCTGTAAAGAATATATGCAGGGCAAAATCCCGGTTCCGGTTCTGAAAAACATCAACTTCTCCATGGAAGAAGGCGAGTACGTTGCGATCATGGGTCCTTCCGGTTCCGGAAAAACAACACTGATGAATATTGTCGGCTGCCTCGACCAGGCGACGAGCGGACGGCTGATCCTCGACGGACAGGACATCAGCAAATGCAGTGACAATCAGATGTCGGACATCCGCCTGCAGAAAATCGGCTTTGTCTTCCAGAACTTCCAACTCCTTGCAAGACAGAGCGCAATGGAAAATGTATGCCTGCCGTTGACGTACGCGGGCGTGCCGAAAAAAGAGAGAAGAGAGCGGGCAGCGATTGCCCTCGAGCGGGTGGGGCTCGGCGACCGTATGAGTTTCAAACCGACCCAGCTCTCCGGCGGACAGAAACAGCGTGTGGCGATTGCAAGAGCGATCGTCAACCATCCGAAAATTCTGCTGGCTGATGAGCCGACCGGAGCGCTCGACTCCCATTCCGGCGAGCAGGTCATGGAGCTGTTCCAGAGCCTGAACGATGAGGGCGTCAGCATCTTGATGATTACGCATGACGCGGAGATCGCATCGATGGCACAGCGCACCGTGGAGATCCGCGACGGAATGATGAAATCGAAGGAGGTGGCCGAAGCATGAAAAAAGGAAAAGCCGCAAAGAAAGCAGCGATTGCAGTCGTGACAGCGGTTGCCGTGGGTGGCGTAAGTGTCGGCGGCTATTATGGGATTCGCCAGGCGCAGAAGACAACCGTAAAAGTGTATCCGGTCAGTGACTTTACGAGTGGATACTGGGGAGACAGCATGAACATGGAAGGCCAGATCACCTCGACGGCTTCCCAGAACATCTATCTTTCCGACAGCCAGACCATTTCCCAGGTTCTCGTCAAAGAGGGCGATGTGGTAAATGCCGGAGACACGCTGATGACATACGATACCAGCATGATCGAGCTGGATCTGGAAACGCAGCAGTTACAGCTTGCACAGACAAAGCTGAAAATCCAGCAGAGTGAAAAAGAACTGGAAAAGCTGAAAAAGACAAAACCGGTATCGGATACGCCGCTGAATCCGGTGGAGCCGGATTTCCCGGATTTCCCGGATTTTCCAGATGAACCCATCGATCCGGATTTCCCGGACGAACCGATTCCGACCCCAGAACCGGAGCCGACGTACGAGGATGCTGTTCTGTACAGCAGTACGAATAAGCTTGTATTTGGTTCCAAACCATACAAAGGAGAAGGAACGCAGGAAGACCCATACACCTATCTCTGCGCACCGGGAACAGTCCTAACAGGCGGATTCCTGAATCAGATGGCAGGATACGCGGATGAAAAGGGAACGAAAAAAGAAGAGGACAGCGAAGGATACTGGTTTCGCCTGGAGATTCATGAGGAAAACAAAGCCGCAGAGGCGCTGGAAACCGTGTGGGAGCAGGATGGAACGAAGATTGCGAAAGTATACGAGACTTCGTATGAAGCAGTCCTGAGTCTGAAAGAATCCGAATCGGCGGATGCACCGGAAATAAAAATCACCACGCCGCTTGCCAACACAGAGGTGGCAGAGGGCGGCGAGCTGAAGCTGAAAATCGGAATCAATGAGAAGAAAGATACCGAAGAGAAGCCGGATGAGAAAGCAGACGATAAAACGGATGATAGAACCGAGAGTCCGTCCGAGGACGATGTGACACAGCCGGGTGAAGCCGGAAATGGAAGCGGTGAGGCAGACGATTCCACAGAAAACACCGAAACGGATGGCACTTACACATACGTCTGGAAACACAACGGAAAGACAATCGACGGAGATTTTAAGGATACTTACACAAAAGAAAACATCACAAAAGAGGATGCCGGAATCTATACAGTAGAAGTGACAGCGAAAAATGACAAGGGTACTTCCATGGCAGTCAGCACTGCAAATGTGGCGGTAAAAGAAGGAACGATTACCCCGACACCAAGTGTAACTCCGACCCCGAGCGTTACGCCGGGACCGAGTGTAACTCCAGAGCCGACCGTCAGCCCGGAACCAAGTACAACACCGATTCCGACCACAGAGCCGGTTCCAACAGAAACTCCGGTGCCGAGCGAGACCCCAGTTCCGACGGAAACGCCGACGCCGACTGAAGCCCCGGCAGAACCGGAAGCGGAACCGCAGAGCGAAGATGCGCCGGAAGCAGTGCAGACGACAGCAAAAACCGTATTCTACGGTGAAAAAGCATCGGTACAGTCCCTCTTTACATCATCCACAGGAAGCAGCGCAAATAACAATACTTCTTCCGGTGATGATACCCAGATGACCTACACAAAAGATGAGTTGAAAAAAGCCATCAGCGAAAAAGAAAGCCAGATCCGTAATCTGAAGCTTGATCAGAAGGAAGAGGAACTCAAAGTCAAAAATACGCAGAAATCCCTGGATTCCCAGACCGTAAAAGCGACGATCAGCGGTGTGGTAAAGAAGGTTGGAAATGCAGAAAACCCGTCCAACGACGGAAGCGCCTTTATCCAGGTCAGTGGAAACGAAGGTCTGTACGTGCGCGGCTACTTAAGCGAGACGTATCTCGATCAGGTAAAAGTCGGCGATGAACTTAACGTGACTTCCTGGTCTTCGGGTGCTTTTGCAGCGGCAACCGTAACCGAGATTTCTCCGTACCCGACAACAAGCTACATGTCGTACAGCGAGACACCAGCCTCCTTCTATCCGTTCACAGCCGTTATCCCGGAAGGCGGAGAAGGTTTTGAAAACGGTGACTGGATCGAGATTGCAATCACTGTCGGAAACGATGTAGAAAACGGCAACGGCCTGTACGTCAGCAAAGAATTCATCCGCGAGGAAAACGGACAGAAATTCGTTTATATCCGGGATGAAAATGATAAATTAAAGAAACAGAATGTGGTAACCGGAAAACTTCTGTGGGGCAGTTATTACGAAGTGAAGAGCGGTCTTTCCGAAGAGGATTACATTGCATTTCCGTACGGCAAAACCGTGGTGGAAGGCGCAGACACGAAGGAATCCAGTTCATCGGATTATTACAACAGTTAAGGAGGCGCATTATGTTAGAAAATGTAAGACTTTCCTTTCAGGGAATCTGGTCACACAAAATGCGTTCCTTCCTGACGATGCTGGGTATTATCATCGGAATTGCGTCGATCATCTCAATTGTCTCCACGATCAAGGGAACGAATGAGCAGATCAAACAGAACCTGATCGGAGCTGGAAACAACAACGTGACCGTCAGCTTAAAGCAGGGCGACGGTGATTACTGGATGGACAACGGACTGCCAAGCGGCGTGTCGAAACTGTCCGATGATCAGAAAAAGCGGATCCGCGAGCAGGATCAGGTGGAAAATGCATCGTTTTACACCGAAAGAACGTATGTGAGCGGCATCGCAAAAGGAAACACAACACTGGACAGTGCGAAGGCGCTTGGCGTGGATGAAAATTATCTGTCGACGTGCGGATATCAGATTTATCAGGGACGCGGCTTTGTGGAGAGCGATTTCTCGAAGACCCACAAAGTTGTCCTCCTCGACGATACCGCAGTGCTGACACTCTTCCCGGATGAGTCGCCGGTCGGCAAAACGATCGAGATCATGGGAGAGCCGTTCACGGTGATCGGCGTGATCAAAAAAGCCGATTCGTTCCAGCCGGTCATCAATTCCAGAGATGACTACTATACGTACAATCAGGAATCTTATCCGCTGGTGCTGATGCCGGATGTCTGCTGGCCGATCGTATTCCAGTATGATGAACCGGAAAATGCCGTTGTGATGGCAAAAACGACCGAGGATATGAGCACGGTGGGAAAGACAACAGCGGATATCATGAACGAATCCGTGACCAATACAACTGATTCTCTTTCCTATCAGGCAGAGGATCTGCTGGAGAAAGCAAAGAGTCTGCAGGAGTTAGGCCAGAGCACGAACCAGCAGCTGATCTGGATCGCGAGCATTTCGCTTCTGGTCGGCGGTATCGGTGTTATGAATATTATGCTGGTATCTGTAACGGAACGTACAAGCGAGATCGGCCTGAAAAAGGCGATCGGAGCAAGAAAACGCAGAATTCTGTTCCAGTTCCTGACCGAGGCGGCGGTGCTCACCAGCATCGGCGGACTGCTCGGCGTGCTGGGCGGCATTATCATGGCACAGGTGATTTCGAGGGTATCGCAGACGCCTGTGGCGATCAGTATTCCGGCAATCATTTTCTCCGTGGTCTTCTCCATGGTGATCGGTATCGTATTCGGACTGCTGCCGTCGGTAAAAGCAGCGAACCTGAATCCGATCGATGCGCTGCGAAGAGAATAGAACAAAAAAGAGTTGAAAAATCCGTGCGGGTACAGCGTAGGTGCTGGATCCGTGCGGATTTTTTGTGCGGCGTGTGCGGATGAAACTTAAGATCTTTACTTTTTGCGGAAAGTCGGTTATACTGGAAAATAAGCGCAATTTGCGGCGCAGCAAAGAGGCATTCGAGTTTCGGATTCGGTATGTTTATGAAAATATAAGAAAGATTCAAAGACATTTCACATTCGTTTATGGTATAATCAAACAAGAGTATGACCAACGAAAAGGAGTATACGCGAATGAATATTTTGTTTTTTATCACACCGAAAAGTGAAACGGCTTATCTGTATGACGACTGCTCACTTCGGCAGGCCATCGAGAAGATCGAATATCATAAATACACGGCGGTTCCGGTACTGAACAAAAAGGGCTGCTATGTGGGAACACTGACGGAAGGAGATCTGCTCCGCATCATAAAAGAACGGTATCTGCTGAATTACCATGAAGCAGAGGATATCCCGCTCTGGCAGGTTCCGAAACGGTGGAATTATGAGTCCGTCAACATCAACAGCAACATCGAGGACCTGATCGAGATGTCCATGCGGCAGAATTTCGTTCCAGTTGTGGATGACGAGGGAATCTTCATCGGCATCATCCGAAGAAGAGATATCATCCAGTACTGTTATCAGAAAAGCGGCATCAAAGAAGAGGAAGAAGCCCGGCGCAGCGCGCGGAAACAAAACGCAGAACAGATGATTCTGCAGTAAAGAAGAAAATGAGGGAAACATTATGAAAAAACTGATCGATCTTATCCAGGAAGAGCTGGTAAAAGCCTTTACCGCTGCGGAGATGGACCCGTCCTATGCAAGGGTTTCCGTTTCCAACCGCCCGGATCTGTGCGAATACCAGTGCAACGGCGCAATGGCAGCTGCAAAAGCATACCACAAAGCACCGATCCAGCTGGCTGAAGCAGTTGTAGAAAAAGTGACCGATCACAGCGTGATCGGTGAAATTGAAGCCGTAAAACCGGGATTCATCAACCTGAAAATCAACCCGGAATTTCTGGCAGATTATCTTTCCAAAATGCAGAACGATGAAGAGCTTTCTGTAGAGAAAGCAAAAAATCCGAAAACCATCATCGTAGATTACGGCGGAGCAAACGTGGCAAAACCGCTTCACGTCGGCCATCTCCGTTCCGCGATCATCGGCGAGAGCATCAAGCGTATGGGACGCTTCATGGGCCACAACATGATCGGTGACGTTCATCTTGGAGACTGGGGTCTGCAGATGGGACTGATCATCACCGAGCTGCAGGAGCGCCATCCGGAGCTTGTTTATTTTGATGAGTCTTTTACGGGAGAGTACCCGGAGGAAGCACCGTTTACGATCAGCGAGCTCGAGGAGATTTATCCTTGCGCAAGCGGCAAATCGAAAGAGGACGAGGACTATAAGAAACGTGCACTCGAGGCAACGAGAGAGCTGCAGCAGGGCAGAAGAGGATATCGTGCGATCTGGAAACACATTATGAACGTTTCTGTTGCCGATCTGAAAAAGAACTATGGAAACCTCGACGTTCATTTCGATCTGTGGATGGGTGAGTCCGATGCACAGGAGTACATTCCGGACATGGTAGATTACCTGAAAGACAATGGTTATGCACATTATGACCAGGGCGCACTCGTTGTTGATGTCAAAGAAGAGACAGACACAAAAGAGATCCCGCCGTGCATGATCTTAAAATCCGATGGAGCAGCTCTGTATGATACGACAGACCTGGCAACCATCATCCAGCGTATGAAACTGTACAAGCCGGACGAGATCTGCTATCTGGCAGACAAACGTCAGGAGCTTCACTTCGTACAGTGTTTCCGCTGTGCAAGAAAAGCAAAACTGGTGAATGATGATACCGTTCTTTCCTTTATCGGCTTTGGTACCATGAACGGAAAAGACGGAAAACCGTTCAAGACCCGTGAGGGCGGCGTTATGCGTCTGGAGCGTCTGATCGGCGAGATCAACGATGAGATGTATCAGAAGATCGTGGAGAACCGCAGCGTAAAAGATACGGATGCAAGAGGAACGGCACAGATTGTCGGACTGTCTGCTATTAAATACGGTGACCTGTCCAACCAGGCATCGAAAGATTATGTATTCGATGTTGAGAGATTTACTTCCTTCGAGGGAAACACCGGTCCGTACATCCTGTACACGATCGTTCGTACAAAATCCATCCTCGGAAAATATAAAGAAGAGGGAAATGAACTGAAGAAAGGCGCACTTCTGGCACCGAAGAGCGACAGCGAGAAAGCTCTGATGCTTTCCGTATCCCGTTTCAACGGCGTTGTGGAGAACGCATTCGAGGAGAAAGCACCGCATAAGATCTGTGCTTATATCTACGAGCTTGCAAACGAGTTCAACCATTTCTACCACGAGACCAAGATCTTAAGTGAGCAGGATGAGGCAAGAAAAGCATCTTACCTGGCACTGCTGGATCTTGTCCGCGAGGTACTTGAGACCTGCATCGACCTGCTGGGATTCTCGGCACCGGAACGGATGTAAGATTCGTCAAGAGGGAAAAAATAGATAAAAAACAGGCGATTTTTTTGGCAGCCGTCGGCTTCTGTAGTTCTTGCAGAAACGGCGGCTGTTGTGTTATACTTACATCACGATTTTTCATCCGCTTGGACATTTGTCCTGAAAAATCGATTCTATATTACTCTATCGAAGAGCCATTCGGCTCAATTTATATCCATGTACAAAAACAGAATATCGGACTGACAAACACTTTGACGTAAAAAGAGGAGGCGGGATCATTGGAAAAGTAGAACTTCCGGGAGGGAAGTATCGCCTGCTGTCAGTGCTCGGAAGAGGGGCAACGTCTGTCGTTTATCTTGCAGAGAAAACTGGATCCGGAAAGCGGTATGCAGTCAAGGTAAGTATATGTGACAGGGAAAAACTGCGCCGGGAAGCGTTTCTTTTACAGAAGTTTTCATATCCCGGGATTCCCTGTGCGGTGGAGCTTCTGGAAAGTGGGACAAAAAGCTTTCTGGTGATGGAAGCTGTAAACGGAAAATCTATCGGACAGCGTATGCGTAAGGGAGAACGGTTTTCCAGCCGGGAAATTCTGAAAACGGGAATTGCCCTGAGCGGGATTCTCTGTTATCTCCATGCACAGAACCCGCCGGTTTTCTACCGGGATCTGAAGCCGGACAACGTGATGATAACAGAGCGTGGTGAAATATACCTTGTGGATTTCGGTGCAGCCGGAACAGAAGAAACGGGTGTGGAAGTCCGTTATGGAACCCGCGGTTATGCAGCGCCGGAGCAGTATGACGGGAAGTGTGACGCCCGTTCCGATCTTTATGCACTCGGCGCACTGCTTGCGGCAATGGCGAAGCATGCGAAAAAGCGGCAGAAAAGAGGACTCTGGCGGGTGATGGAAAAGTGTATGCAGAAAAAGCCGGAGGAGCGGTATGCGTCTGCCGGAGAAGTCAAAAAGGCACTGCGGCGGCTGGAAAGAAAGCAAAAAGGCAGGAAGACTCTGCGGATCTTTGCAGTTTTTGCTTTTCTGACAGGAGGAGCGGCTGCAGTTGCCAGCAGGATGCCATGGGGGCAGTTTCCGGCGGCAGACGAATGGGAGGAGCAGGGCGATCTCTGGTTCTGCGGAAATCCGGTGGAAGAAGGCAGTCTGCCGAACTACCAGAAAGCGCGGGAAGCGTTCTTAAAGGCAGACCATCTCAGTCAGGCGGGGCGTGTGGAGCAGGAACTTGTGGAATACTGTCTGGCGGATGATGCGGCAAGGGAAAAAATGCAGATGGAGCCATTGCTGGCTGAATTTTATGATGACACGCAGCAGGAGCCGGAAAAAGAAAAACGCTGCCGCAGATATCTTGCTGTTGCAGGAATGTATTTCAGTTTTTCCGAAGAACTGGCGCGTGAAAATGACATAGACGCCATGCGGAAAGGAATCGAAGTGCTGGAAAAGGCCGCAGGCGAGAATATGGAGGGGCAGTGGGAGGCGGTTATCTGGCAGAGACTGGCGGATGCGTGCTATCTTGGCGGAAAATCTGGGGATGGGGAAAGAGAACAGGACTGGTGCCAGGAGAGCTTTCTCTATTACGAACGGCTTCTGTGCAGCAGACAGGATGGAAACCGGCGGAAAAATCTGCTCAGGGCCGCAGAGCTGGCACTTCAGTTCGACATGCAGGAAAAAACAGAACAGTACCTCAACGAGGCAGCAGAAATTCCGGGAATGGAGGAGGACATTTTTTATCAGCAGATCAGAAAAAGATGGGAGGAAGCAGGATGAGAAAAAAGACCATATGCGCAATGATGACAGGATTCCTGGCCGTCCAGGGAATCGAAGTCCACGCGGAGACACAGCAGACGACAGGCGAGGCCGCAAGTGCGGTGGAAAGCGTGGAATTAGAAGCTGAAATCATCGAGAACAGTGATGTGACAGATGCAGACGGGAAAGCCGGACCGGAGGAACTGCTGCCGGACGAAAAGTCAGAAGAAGAACCGCCTATAGAAGAGAAACCAGAGCAGGAACCAGAGCCGCCGGAAGAGAAAACAGATCCGGCAGAGACCGGAAAGAAAGAGAAAGAAGGAGAAGAAAAAATGCTTCCCCCGACGGTAATTCCGGATCCGGAGAAAGAACCAGCGGAAAGGTGGGAAGAAACAGATACAAAAGAATCAGAGACAGAAGAGTCAGATTCGGAGAGA
>ERZ791830.132-NODE-132-length-100109-cov-3.916555_pt1 | contig 100109 bp, 65 predicted proteins | sample MGYA00509945_ERZ791830 | MGnify/ENA primary metagenome ERZ791830 (study PRJEB30046, sample SAMN00792021) | human gut metagenome | study: EMG produced TPA metagenomics assembly of the A metagenome-wide association study of gut microbiota in type 2...
TCAGAGACTCAAAATAAATGAAAGGAATCAATCAAAAGGTTGGTTCCTTTTTTCTTTTAGATAAATCGTTTATCTTTGCGCCAAATCAATGCTTTATGATCAGGTCTTATATTTTATTTGTTTTCCTTTCCATCTCCGCTTTTCTTTCTGCTCAGGAGAATGTTAGTTATACTGTGGTAAAAGATATTCCTTACCGGACTACGGGTGACCCGTATGGTCTGGAACGCTGTAAGCTGGATATCTATTATCCGGAAAACGGGAAGGAGTTCGGAACAGTTGTTTGGTTTCATGGGGGAGGTTTGTCCGGTGGAAGTAAGTTTATCCCGCAAGAATTGAAAAATTGCGGTTTGGCTGTCGTTGCAGTAAACTACCGCTTATTGCCTAAATGTACGATTAAGGATTGTATTGATGATGCGGCTGCGGCAGTTGCCTGGACTTTTAAAACAATAGAAGACTATGGTGGTAATCAGCAGCGGATATTTGTTTCCGGACATTCCGCAGGCGGTTATCTGACAAATATGGTCGGGCTGGACAAGAAATGGTTGCAGGCTTATGGGGTAGATGCAGATTCTATCGCAGCCTTAATACCTTTCAGCGGCCATGCTATCAGCCATTTTGCCTACAGGGAATCGCTGGGAATGAAAGAAACGCAACCCAGTATCGATGAATACGCTCCGCTTTACTATGTACGCCCTGATGCTCCACCTTTAATAATCGTATCCGGCGACCGTGAAATGGAAATGTTGGGACGTTATGAAGAGAATGCTTATTTCTGGCGAATGATGAAGGTTGCCGGGCATAAAGAAACTTATCTGTATGAATTGGATGGTTATGATCATGGTTCAATGGCCGCACCGGCTTTCCATATCTTAAAGAATCACGTGCGGAGGATATGTAATAATTATTCATACCGTACTGCTGTCCCGGCGGCTGTAACCATCAGCATGCTTCCGCTTCCTCCTACAGTTTCATAGTCCAGATCAACGGCTATAACGGCATTGGCTCCCATTCGTGCAGCTTGCTGGCTCATCTCCTGCAAAGCAGTTTCTTTTGCTTCGCGTAATACACTTTCGTACGAACCGGCACGTCCGCCCACTATATCGCGTATTCCGGCAAAGAAATCCTTGAATACGTTCGCTCCGATAATCGTTTCGCCGGAAACGATACCATAATATTGGGTGATCTTTTTCCCTTCGATGTTGTTTGTTGTAGTCAGTAACATAATTTTCTTTTTTTATTGTTGACGGCAAATATATCTATTCTACCGGATATCTGATCCCATTTGGAACAAATAAAACGGGTAAAAGCTCTATTTTCATAGAACCTCTGCCCGTTATCTATCGGATGCCTATCCGTATCTCTGTCGGTGCCTACCGGTTCAACATCCGGTGAGCATCGGTTTTTTATGGATGTGTATTGGTCATTTCGAATACCAGTTTACCTCCTTTTGTCAGATCGGCATGTGAGAAGAACGGAGTTTCGAGTACTTTTCCATTCAATGTAACCTCCTTGATATATTTGTTCTCCAGACTGTTGTTCTTCACCAGAATCTCAAATATGCCGTCTTTTACGTGAATCAGTGCACGATCTACCATCGGACGGCCCAATGTATAAACCGGAATACCCGGAGCAACCTGATAGAATCCCAGGGCACTCATTACATACCAGGCTGACATTTGTCCGCAGTCTTCGTTACCGATGATACCGTCCGGCTTGTTGGTGTAGAACTCACGCATGATATAATCCAGGCGTTCCTGGCCTTTCCAGGGAGAGTCGGTCCAGTTGTACAGGTAAGCCATGTGATGGCTCGGTTCATTACCGTGGGCGTATTGGCCGATCAGGCCGGTAATGTCGCCGGAAGCGTGTTCGCCGTCCACTTGTGAAGAAGTAGTAAATAAAGTGTCCAAACGTGTTTCCAACTCTTTCTTGCCGCCGATGGTAGCGATAAAGTTGTCCATATCATGCGGAGCAAAGAAACTCCACTGGAAAGCATTTCCTTCTGTATAATCGCTTCTCATATGAGAGGAATAACGCGGATTGAACGGCGTGCGGAAAGAACCGTCACCCATGAGCGGGCGCATCAGTTTCGTTTCGGGATCGAGATAACGTTTGTAATATTCGCCTTTAGCAGCATAAGCCTGTGCCAAAGAGTCGAGTCCTGCTTTTGCTGCAATCTGTGAGATACACCAGTCTTCATAAGCCATTTCCAGGCCCCATGATACGGACTCAGGAATAGAGTCGGCCGGAACGAAACCATATTTTTCTTTATAATACGGATGACGGGTGACCAGGTCCAGTTCGCGTGTACCTTTGAACTTTTCCGCCAGGTCTTCGCGGTAAACAGAAGAGCGGGCACCGGCCTCCGCCCATGTTTTCAGGTTGTCGTCAGCCAGGTCTTTGCAAACGAGGTCGGCCAGTATGGATACAGCCGGATAGCCTACCATACAGCCTGTATAGCTGGAAGCCAGTGGCCATTTCGGAAGGATACCGCCTTCCTTATATCCCTGTACCAATACTTTGCCCCAGTCGGCTGCCAGTTCCGGATTGATGATCGTCATCAGCGGATGCAGCGCGCGGAAAGTATCCCACAAAGAGAATACAGAATAGTTTGTATACCCCGGTTCGGCCTTATGTATTTGCTTATCCATACCCAGATACCGACCGTCTACATCCTGGTAGGCGAACGGAGCAATCATCGTATGATATAAGGCCGTATAGAAATTAACCATGACAGTAGGATCGGCACTCTGTATTTCGATGGCATTCAGCGCATCGTTCCAGATCTCGGCAGATTTGATGCGGGTCGCTTCAAAGTCCCATCCAGGCAACTCAGCCTCCAGGTTCTTTTCGGCCCCTTCTGTGTCAACCATTGAGAGAGCAACCTTCACGTAAAGCGGCTCTGCTTTTTCCGGGAATTTGTAATGGAACTTCAGGTCTTCGGCCGTGTTGATACGCAGGAACAGAGAGTCCTGACGCAATTTCCCATCTACATACTGATAAATTGTTTCGATCGGCTCGGAGAAGGTGATGCGGTAGGAAACGGCATGGAAATGCGCCCATCCCTGTGTACGAACCGTACCTTCCACAGTCGAGTCGTTCACAAACAGGTAATTGTTGTCCACCAGTTTATGACCCCAGTTCGGTTGCAGAATATGTCCCAGATCAAGCATGACGCGGCGGTCTTTGGGATTATCGTAGGTATATTTATGGAAACCGACTTTATCGGTACTTGTCAGCTCCACGTTTACGCCGAAGTTATCCAGCCGTACGGTATAGTAGCCGGGAGTAGCTTTTTCTGTGTCTTTATTGAAAAGGCCGACCGGCTTGATCGAGTCAGCACCCGAGAAAGGCAGCAGGGCTACATCCCCCAGATCGCCGATACCTGTACCCGAAAGGTGTGTATGGCTGAACCCGTAGATTTCCCGGTCGTCGTAGTGATAACCGCTACTGGCATCCCAGCCCATGATATGCGTGTCGGGGCTGACCTGAACCATCGCGAACGGACGGGTGGCTCCGGGGAATGTATGTCCGTGGAAACCGGTTCCGATGAACGGATCAACATACTTGATTTCATCGCTTAGTAAACCACTGTTGGGAGCAGGCTGACATCCTGCCAGCAGGGAAAGAACAGCAGCTTGGAAGAATAAGATCGTCTTTTTCACTGTTTATTTATTGATTTAGTTTGATATTATGCGGATTTACAGTTTTGTTAGAACTGCTACAAATATAATGAAAAAGAACTATGTAGCGATCTTTTTTTACAATCTGATAAAAAAAGTAACCAAAAACTGCAACCTTTCAGGGGGGATATTCGTCTACTATAACAGAGATGAGAACAGACGAATTCATAACAAGGATATTACCGCTAAAAGACAACCTGTTGCGGGTTGCTTTCAGGATTACGGGAAATGCAGCATGTTCCGAACAGATCGTTCAGGAGGTCATGCTGAAGGTGTGGGGAGAACGGGCTGCCTGGATCGTCATAGAGGATCTCCCTTCCTACTGCCTGATGGTTACACGGAATATTGCGTTGAAAACAATTAATTTGCAGAAGGAACGAACGGAGAAATTCGTAGTCAGATAACATTGTTTATACATAAAATATGGATTATAACCGTATTACATCATTATTGAACAAATACTGGGAATGTGCAACCACTGTTGAAGAAGAACGGGAATTACGCCACTTTTTCTCATTGGAAACATTGCCGCCCGAATTGCGTCCTTACAAGGCTTGGTTTCTGACTCCGGAGGCAGAGACACTACCTCCTTTAGGGAAAGAATTCGATTTGAAAGTCCTGCAACGGATCGCCAGGGAAAAGCAACAAAGGCGTCTTCGTCTTTTTTATTCTTTTACAGCGTTGGGGACAGTCATCGTTATTCTTCTGGCAATCCTCTTACTGACATCTTCTTTTATGATTGAAAATTGCTGTGTTTAATATATTCAGGTTGAAAAAACCACAGGGGTAGAAACGATTTGATCGTGTAAATAGTGGTTAGAGCCTTGCAGGCTTGTACTGCAAGGCTCTTTCTGTTACCTTTGCCGAAAATTTATAATTATGTTCACGGTAATCGGAATTATGTTCGGCGGTATAGCCATAGGATACCTGTTGCGTAAGGTGGAGCTTTTGCAAAAGATAGGTAAGCCTATTTCCTATACGATTCTACTTTTATTGTTCCTGCTGGGTATTTCGGTAGGAGCCAATGAGGCTATTGTCAGTAACCTGACGACGCTGGGAGGGCAGGCTTTTCTGCTGGCTCTGGGCGGGACGACCGGAAGCGTACTGGCAGCTTGGGGAGTGTATTATTTCTTTTTTAAGGAAAGGGGGAGGGAATGAAAGGAAGTCTGATCGTAGTTGCTTTCTTTGCGCTCGGATGTATCCTCGGGTGGAGCGGTTATTTACCGGATATACTTGTTGAGAACGATATTACTATGTATGTACTTTATCTGCTGATGTTTCAGGTTGGGTTAAGTATAGGGAGTGATAAAAAACTGAAAGATATTTTATGCAGTATCCGTCCGAAGTTGTTGTTGGTGCCTCTGGCTACTATTATCGGGACGCTGACGGCCTCGGCTTTGGTGAGTTTACTAATTACCAAATGGAGCGTGTTCGATTGTTTGGCGGTAGGAAGTGGTTTTGCCTATTATTCGTTGTCGTCTATTCTGATAACGGAACTGAAAACTTCTTCGCTGGGAGTACAGTTAGCAACGGAACTGGGTACTATCGCATTGATGGCTAATATAATCCGGGAGATCATGGCTTTGCTGGGCGCCCCGTTGTTTGTCCGGTATTTCGGCCGCCTGGCTCCGATCTGTGCCGGTGGTGCGACCACGATGGATACAACATTACCCATTATTACCCGTTATTCAGGAAAGGATCTGGTATTTGTTTCTATCTTCCACGGGATACTGGTCGATTTTACGGTACCGTTCTTTGTCTCTTTTTTCTGTTCGATATAAATCTGTTAAATAGAGTAGACCTTTATGAAGAATTTGTTGGTAACGATATGGCTGTTGATTTCTTTCTGTGCTGCCGGACAGCCGGCACGGAGACTGGACAAGCCTGGAGATAATGGTGTTATCCCTGCCGGGCAGGCCGTATTCTATGGCGAATTTGTCCAGCGCCTGAAGAAGTTAAAGAGTGGCGGTTATCCTCAGGATATCCGGTTAATCAATGTAGAAACGAACGAGGTGCTTGTTTTCAGGGTAAAGTCGACCTTCAAGACTGCAAAGGAAAACACGTTCTGTTACCTGATCGAACCGGGTACATATGCCATACTGAACTATTGGTATACCGAAAGCAAATGGTACGGTGGAAAATCCTATATGGAGCCCATCTATAAAGGTAAAGATTCTATTCTGGAAACAGAAAAGAGGATCAAGAACAAGGAACTTCGCCCGGATGAACTGGTCTTGTTCAAATTCACTGTTTCCGAGAATACATTGAATTATGTCGGCACCTGGCATTTTGAGCAATCTCCAGTATTTTTTACTAATGATAAGGAACAGGCAGATGATAAAATGAAAGATAAATACACAAAACTAGATTTCCCCTCTTCCTGCGTAGTGCTACCCGATTGAAACAGTCATTTGTCATCAGATAAAGTCTACGTTTTGTATGCTTAGAACCCTATCCCCGAAATGAAAATTTTATTGGTTCGCTCGTAGAAGCAAAATACTCTTTTGTTTAATAAATCGATAAAAGTCGTTGGAATGTCGATTTATACGTATAGAATATCGATATTCTACATAAATAGCCAAAATGATATCCGGTATTTTTGTGTAAACTTAATTTAGAAAACCATGAGAATACGGATTATGCTAACCATGATTGTTGCTTTCTTGCTCTGCTTATCGGTGGGAGAAGCAACTGCACAGAAGAAAGCTCCCGATCCTTTAAGGATCTCTATACAACAGCGGGTTCCGTCTGATTTTATTCCGGGTTCATTTTTTGTTTCCAACCGGATAGAGAACTGGAAACCCAATGAGACGGCAATTATCATTTGCGACATGTGGGACAAACATTGGTGCAAAGGTGCTACAGCCCGTGTGGCGGAGATGGCCCCCGCATTGAATGAAGTACTTATTCCGGCCCGTGAAAAAGGCGTGACGGTCGTGCATGCTCCGAGCGATTGCATGGATTATTATAAGGATTATCCGGGAAGGGAAAAAATAGCCGGATACAAGGATAAGAAAATCAGCGAACTGGCGAACGGAGAAAAACTACCGGCGGAAGAGAAGGCAGCATGGCCAGTCGACCAGTCTGACGAAGGTTGCGATGACAATCCTTCCTGCCGGAACTACCGGGCCTGGACAAAACAAATCGATGCCTTAACGATACAGGCGAACGACCTGATCAGTGATTCGGGAAGTGAAATAGGTGCTTATTTTAAAAAGAAAGGCATTAAGAATGTGATCCTGGCGGGTGTCCATACCAATATGTGTGTGATCGGTCGTTCTTTTGGACTGCGTGCAATGAAGAAGATGGGAATGAATGTCGTACTTATGCGCGATATGACCGATCTGATGTATAACCATCGGAAGGCTCCGCAGGTAGACCATTTCTCCGGTCTCGACCTGATGGTGGAGTATATCGAGAAATACGTTTGTCCTACGATTGTATCCGCTGATTTTACAGGAAAGAAACAATTCCGCTTTCAAGGCGACAAGCGCCCCCGCATCGCGTTTGTGACTGCCGAAAGTGAATATTATGCGAATGTACGTTTGCCGGAATTTGCACACGAATTAACCCTGAACAATATACATAGCGATTTTGCGCTGGGAGTCCCTGTCATGACGGGACCCGGACGGCATAATCTGGAAAACCTGCAAATACTGGAAGAAGCGGATCTGGCAGTTATATTTATCCGTCGCCGTGCTCTCGAACCTGAAAAAATGAGAAAGATAAAAGAGTATGTGGCAAGCGGACGTCCCCTGCTCGGTATCCGTACGGCATCGCATGCGTTCGACGCCAAAGGAGACGTGCCTCGTGAAGGCGGCGGTGTTGTAACGGCTCGGGAGAATGCTCCGGACCTGTTGGCCCAGTGGCCTGAATTTGATAAAGAGGTGCTCGGAGGCAACTATACCGGGCATTACGGGCATCTGAAAACCGGAACGGATGTGAAGGTGGTTCCCGGCATGGAAAACCATCCGATCCTGAAAGGGGTGGCGTCTGAGTTCAATAGCCCGAGCTGGCTCTATAAAAACCGCCCGCTCCGTACCGGCAAAGCTACGATCCTGCTGTTGGGAAGCAATCCGGGAGTACCCGACGAACCAGTCCTGTGGATCAATGGAAAAAATGTGGTCTATACCTCTCTGGGGCATTGGGACGACTGGAAAAACGAGAGTTTCCGGAACCTGATGTTTAATACCGTCGATTATCTGTTGAATAACTCTCATAAATAAACCAGCAAGTATGAACAGAAGGAATTTTATCCGGTCGGGAATGTTGGCTACGGCTGGCGTCTCGCTGGGAATGGGGAACTTGTTGAGTACTTCGTCGTGCGTAGGGGCGAACGACCGTATCGTGTTGGCTTTGGTCGGCTCCGGAGGCCGGGGGCTCGGTACGATCATAAATTGTTGTAAAATCAATGAAAATGTAGTGATCAAAACGGTCTGCGACGTGAACCGGACCAAATTGGCGAATGCGGCTGACAAGGTGGAAAAAGAACTGGGGTATCGTCCGGCAAAGACTGAGAATATGCAGGTAATATTCGATGACAAAGAGGTGGATGCCGTCTGGATTTCGACACCCGAGCATTGGCATACACTTGCCACGATATGGGCCTGCCAGGCGGGAAAGGATGTCTATGTAGAGAAAAATCCGACGATCAATATCTGGGAAGGGCGTAAAATGGCGGAAGCCGCGAAAAGGTATAAACGGATTGTACAGGTCGGGTTCCAGAACCGCAGTGCGCCTTACGGATTTACCGCACGCGATTATATCGCTTCCGGTAAATTAGGAAAGATCGTAACTGTCAAATGCTATAATATGCTGGGAGGCGGCAAGTTTGAAGAAGCACCTGAAACAGCCGTTCCGCAGTGGCTCGACTGGGATAAATGGCTGGGACCGGCGCCGGTGAGGCCCTATAGTCCGACCATCGTCTCCGAAAACGGGCGGGGCGGATGGCTTAACTATTGGGCGTATAGCGGTGGCGGCCTTTCGGATGATGCGTCGCATGTGATGGACCTGGCACGTATGGTGATAGGCGATCCCGGTCATCCGAAGTCGGTCTATGGCTGGGGGGGTAACCATGTGTTTGGCGGCACGCGCGAAACACCCGAGTTTCAGTCGATCGTTTACGATTTCGGTGAGTTCACATTGACATGCGATAATGCCTGTGCGACCGGTTACATGATCAAGACGCCGAATGATATCCGTCAGGATAAAACCCGTTTTCCGGATTGGCGCAACAATGCCACCCGGACAGAGATTTACGGAACGGAAGGGCTGATGTATCTGGGGCGTCATGGAGGCGGCTGGCAGGTGCTGGGACCTGGTAACGAGATCGTGGCACAGGATGGCGGCATGATGCCGGATAACGAGCACCAGGTGGATTTCATCCGGTCGCTTCGCACACGGAAAACACCCAACGGGGAGGTGGAAGAATGCCATCGGAGTGCAACGCTGGTACATTTGGGTAATATCGCTTTCCGGACGGGGAACAAGCAGCTTCTTTTCGACCCTGTTACGGAACAGATCACCAATAACGAGGAGGCGAACAAACTGGCACGAGGTAGTTATCGGGTCGGGTATGTAATCCCGGAAAAAGTATAACGAAAACAATATAAACCATGATAGCTGCAAATGACAAGGTAGTCCTTGCGCTGATAGGCGCGGGCGGACGGGGGACCCAGCTCATACTTAGTATGCAGCAGTGTACGCCCGGTGTTGAAGTTAAATATGTCTGTGATGTAGATGATGCCCGGGGCGGGAATGCCGTTCAGGAGTTGTCGAGGTTACAGGGATATAAGCCGGTCAAAGTAGCAGATATGCGGACCGTGCTGGACGATAAAGATGTGGATGCCGTCGTGATCGCGACACCTGAACATTGGCATGCGCTGGCTATGGTCCGGGCCTGCCGGGCAGGTAAGGATGTGTATGTGGAGAAAAACGTCTGTCTCTCTTTTGAAGAAGGACGGAACATGATCGGGGCGGCGACCGGGAACTCCCGGGTGGTCCAGTGTGGGACTCAGAACCGTAGTGCCGGTTATGCTTATGCCGCGAAAGAGTACATCTCTTCCGGGAAACTGGGGAAGATCGTGACGGTGAAAACTTATTGCATGCTGCCCGGTACCCGTAAATGGGTATTGAAGCCGGATACGCCTGCCCCTGCGGGGTTGGATTGGGATCAGTGGTTGGGACCGGCAGAGCAAGTCCCGTACAACGTGTCCCGTCATAAAGCCTGGGCCGACTGGTGGGCTTATTCGGGTGGCGCAGCGATGTCCGGTGACGCATCGCATGTGATCGACCTGGCCCGGTTGGTTTTGGGAGACCCGGAATTGCCTCGCAATGTGTTCTGTGCCGGAGGAAGGGTGATCTTTGACGACAAGCGTGATATCCCGGATAATCAGACAGTTGTCTTCGATATGGGGGAATATCCCCTTACGCTTGAAGCTTCGCAATACGGGGATTATCTGGAGAAGACACCACAGGAAGTCCGTTTCAGTGACAAATTTCCGGAATGGCGAACCAATTCCACGCGCATAGAGATTTACGGCACGGACGGACTGATGCTTCTCGGCCGTCATGGCGGCGGATGGCAGGTCTTCGGAAAGGACAGGGAGTTGCTGGCCGGGAAAACCGGCTTTTTCCCGGATGAGGCACATCATAAGAACTTTATTGAATGTATCCGTTCGCGAAAAACGACAAATGCTCCTATCCGGGAAGGGGTCATGAGTGCCAATATGGTCAATCTGGCTAATTTGTCTTATCGTTCGGGGAAAAAACTGATCGGGATCGACCCTGTAACAGAAACGATGACAGGCAATGAAGAAGCGGTACGTCTGGATAAGAGAACGTATCGGGACGGTCATCAACTTTGACGATACGGCCATGAAAAGAACTGTAAGTAAGAGAAATATACTGATCACGGCAGTTGGAGGATTGGCTTTGCTGGCCGGGATATCCTGTTTTGTCGTTCTGCAGACGTGGCACAGGGTTCAGGTCGAATTTAATATCCATATCAATAAAGAAGCGATCTATCTGTCTGCTTATGCCGAACCGCCCCAGTTCGCTATCTGGCTGGAGGACCCGGCAAGCGGTAAGCTGAAGCAGGTATTCGTTACTTATCGTGCCGGGGAAAGCGACTGGGAAGGGAAAGCGGATGTTCCGACTGCCATCCCGCACTGGTCGGATGTGTTCGGCGGTACGGGGCCGGATGGGCAACAGGATTACGACGGTATATCAGGGGCGACTCCCAAGGATGAATATTTTCGTGTCCGGGCGGAGGTGAAACCGGGCAGCGAATGGATTTGCTGGATAGAAATGAACCTGGCAGGCGATTATAACGAGTTTTACCCGTTTTTCAACCGGGAGACTCTCCGGGAGGATGAGTATTCATGCGGCCAGCCCGCTCTTATTTATAAGGTAAATATCAAAGCGGATAAAGGCAACTGCTATACACCGGAACTGACTTCCATGTCTTTGTGGGAAGACGGGATAAGCAGGGTGCTCCCTGTCGATTCAACGATCACAACAGCGAAAGATATTTTTGATCGTATCGATATCCGGATCATCACCCCCAAACCCCGGCTGGTCGATCATTATAAGATAAAGGAGCAGGATGTATTGAATTAACTAACTTTTAATTGTAAATGAATGAAAACTACTAAACTTGGTAAATCAGACATATCGGTATCTGCCATGACGATCGGCTGCTGGCCTTTCGGAGGAGGCGAGTATTGGGGCGAACAATCCCAGAAGGATGTAGACATGGTTGTTCATGCAGCTCTCGATCAGGGTGTGAATACATTCGATACGGCAGAAATGTATAATAACGGGGCGAGCGAATTATCTTTGGGAAAAGCCTTGAAAGGATATAGAGAAAAAGCAGTGATCATTTCCAAGATCAGCCCTTCCAATTGCCGCCAGGTACGGAAACATTGTGAAGCAAGCCTGCAACGCCTGGGAACGGATTATATCGATGTTTATATGCTGCACTGGCCCATTAATAAACTTTCATTGGAACATTTTACTTCAGACAACGATGTTATCGGGTTGCCTCCGACTGTCGAAGAGGCGTACGCGCAGTTGGAGGAGTTGAAACAGGAGGGATTGATCCGCTCGATCGGAATGAGCAACTTCGGTTGTAGCCAGATGGCTGAGGTACTGGCAACAGAGGTACAGGTCGATGTGAATGAAATATGTTATAATATCGTATCGAGAGCTATCGAAGCAGAAATTGCCCCTTATTGCATGGCAAACAAGATTAGTATTATCGGCTCGATGGGTTTACAGCAAGGGGTGTTGGCGGGTATTTACAAAACTCCGCAAGAAGTACCTATGCACCAGGCTCATTCGCGTCATTTTACGGATTCCAGGGGAGGAGGAACTTCGCGGCACGGAGAAAAGGGGGCGGAAAAAGAACTCTTTGAAGTGGTGGAACAGTTGCGGGGAATAGCGAATGATTTGCATATTCATATGGCTCAGCTTTCGGTAGCCTGGATATTGAAGAAGCCTTTTATGGCTTCGACATTGGTCGGGTCACGAAATCTGAAAGAACTGGAAATGAACATCGCTGCATGTAGCCTGGAAATTCCGGACCCGGTAGAGGCGTTGATCGATCGTATAAGCCTACCCGTATTGGAGACGCTGGGAAATAATCCGGATTATTACGAACATAGCTCGAAAAGCCGTATTTATTGACGATACTTGAAAAATAGGAGGATCCATTATGTTAAGAGGAATCGATAGAAAAATCTCACCGGAACTGATCAAGCTGTTGATGGAAATGGGGCACGGGGATGAGCTCGTATTGGGGGACGGCAATTTCCCGGCTGCTTCGCATGCACAACGGTTGGTACGTGCCGACGGCCATGGGGTCGTCGCTATGCTGGATGCCATATTGCCGCTTTTTCCACTCGATTATGCGGTCGATTTTACGGCAGTGGTCATGAAATATCCGGGTGAGAAGGAACCTGCCGTCTGGAGTAAATACAGGGCACATTTACAAAAATATCCTGACGGGGATAAACTGTTTATTATGCTGCCAAAGCCGGAGTTTTACGAACGGGCAGGAAGGGCCTATGCCGTTATAACGACCGGTGAACAGGAAGGCTTCGCTAATATTATTATCCGAAAGGGAATTATTAAAGCTGAAAATCATGAAAATAGATAAACTGGAGTTATTTAAAATACCACCGAGATGGTTATTCCTGAAAATCACCACGGACGATGGTTTTATCGGGTGGGGAGAACCTGTTGTTGAGGGGCGGGCAAACACGGTAGAGGCAGCAGTCAATGAATTATCCCCCTATCTGATCGGGCGTGATGCGTCGCAGATAGAGGATATATGGCAAACCTTATACCGGGGAGGATTTTACCGTGGCGGTCCTGTCCTGAGCAGCGCGATCTCGGGGATCGATGAAGCATTATGGGATATCAAAGGGAAAGCGGCGAACCAGTCGGTTTGTAGTTTGCTGGGGGGCGCGGTCCGGCATAAAATGATGGTTTACCAGTGGATTGGTGGCGACTGTCCTTCGGATGTAATCAAGGCGGCAAAGGAAAAACAGGAGGCCGGGCTGAAGGCTGTCAAAATGAATGGAACCGACGCATTGGAATGGATCGATTCGTTCGGTAAAGTGGAGGAGGTGATCGGGCGGGTTGCCGGTATACGTGAGGCGTGCGGGAAGGAGTTCGGTATAGGTATCGATTTTCATGGGCGGGTTCATAAAACAATGGCCAAGGTGCTGATGAAGGAGTTGGAGCCTTATCATCCTCTTTTTATAGAGGAACCGGTATTGGCGGAGAACGGCGAGTATTTTAAGATGTTGTCCGAGTTGGTATCCACACCGATCGCGACCGGGGAGCGGCATTATACCCGTTGGGATTTCAAGTCTTTGTTTGAACAGGGGGCGGTCGATATTATCCAGCCGGACCTGAGCCATGCGGGTGGAATTACCGAATGTAAAAAAATTGCGACTATGGCTGAAGCCTACGATATAACAGTTGCACCGCATTGTCCGCTCGGACCGATTGCTTTTGCCTCTTGCCTGCAACTGGATTTTAATACGGTCAATGCGGTTATTCAGGAAACAAGCGCCGGTATTCATTATAATGTAGGGGCCGATTTGCTCGACTATGTAAAGAATCCGGATGTTTTTACGTTCAAAGATGGATACATCGAAATATTCGATGGTCCCGGATTGGGAATCGAGATCGATGAAGAGAAGGTTCGTGAAATGGCCCGGATAGGGCATAGTTGGAAAAACCCGGTGTGGAGAACTCCTTCCGGAGTGATTGCAGAATGGTAAAATGTACCGGAAAAGAGGATTGCTATGGATGTTTTGCATATATTTAAAGAGCGGTTAGCAAAAGGAGAAGCTGTTTATGGCCCTTTTATGAAGGCTACGGATGCGGCTTTCGTAGAGTGTTCCGGATATGCAGGGTTTGATTTTGTCATTCTGGATATGGAACATGGTCCTGTCGGTTTTTCCGGTTTACAGCATCTGGTCAGGGCTGCGGAGATCAGTGGTATCATATCGGTAGTCCGTATCTATGATTCGTCGGAAATGGCTATCGGTAAAGCGTTGGATCTGGGCGCAAAAGGAATACAGGTGCCGCAGGTCCGTTCGGCTTCGGAAGCCCGCGAAGTTGTGAAAGCGGCCCGCTTTTTCCCGGACGGAGAACGTGGCGTGTGCCGTTTTGTAAGAGCCGCCCGTTATTCGGCTACTCCCCGGGATGAGTATTTCAGGAGGGCAAACCGGTCACTGGTTATCCTGCAGGTCGAAGGAACGCAGGCGATCGATGAGCTGGATGAAATACTGTGGGTGGAAGGTTTTGATATTCTGTTTGTCGGTCCTTATGACCTTTCGCAGTCGTTGGGAGTGCCGGGACAGGTTTCACATCCTTCGGTCATCGAGGCTATAGAAAATATTGCAGGGAAAGCACGGGTGGCGGGAGTTGTACTCGGAGTTTTCTGTGATACGCCCGAATCGGCTGCTTTATGGAGAAAAGCGGGGATTCAGTATCTCTCTTATTCTGTCGATGTCGGCATTTATACGGAAGCTTGTATATCTATTATTCACAAATTAAAACATGAAAACCATGAATGACACAAAAGATAAACCACATTTTATAACACCGGGATATACCTTTACTTTTATATTAGTGACGCTTCTCTTTTTCATGTGGGCTTTGCCGAACACGTTGAATGATGTGTTGATCAAGCAATTCATGAAATCGATGGAGCTGTCGCGACTGGAAGCCGGTTTTGTACAGTCTGCCTTTAAGCTGGGGTATTTTTGCCTGGCTATACCGGCGGGACTTTTTATGCAGCGGATGGGCTATAAAGCGGGGTTGATTGTCGGATTGTTGTTTTTTGCCCTGGGTTGTTTTCTTTTCATCCCTGCGGCAATGGCAGGAGTTTACATCTATTTTCTCGGAGCTTTGTTTGTGATAGCCAGCGGACTGGCCTTCCTGGAACTGGGAGCTAACAGTTTTATTGTCGGACTGGGCGATCCGGCAACATCCGAGCGAAGGTTGAACCTGGCCCAGTCTTTTAACCCGATCGGCGGTATTACCGGCGTAGCTGTCGGTACGGTCTTTATTTTTTCGGGGAATGAACCGACGGCCGGGGAAGTACTCGAGATGAAAACAGCCGGGACATATCATGCCTTTCTGGAAGCGGAGAACCTGCGTGTCGGGCCGACCTATATTATCTTGGGCATTATTGTGCTGATAGTAGCCTTCCTGATCTGGCGTACTAAATTTCCTAAAATAGAGACATCGGGCGATACCGAACACAAAGGTAGTTTCAGGGCATTGTTACAATACCCGCATTGGTATAATGCCGTCATTGCTCAATTCTTTTACCTGGGGGCACAATTGGGAACTTGGAGTTATCTGATCACTTATGTACAGGAAAACAGTCCGATGACGGAGAAACAGGCCGGAGGGTTATTGATACTGAATATGGTCCTGTTCATGTGCGGCCGTTTTTTCTCGACGTTTTTGATGAAATATATAAAACCGACCCGTTTGATGGGCGTTTATTCACTGATTAATATCGGGCTGGTTTTGATCGTGATTGCTTCTTCCCGTTGGGCGAATGTGTTCGGATTGCATGATTTTTCCCATTGGATCGGCATCGGTGCTATAATCTGTACCACATTCTTTATGTCGTTAATGTATCCCACTATTTTTGCATCCGGAGTGAAGGGGTTGGGGCAAAATGCAAAATTAGGAGCTTCCGTATTGATCATGAGTTTGATCGGAGGTGCAATCCTGACTCCTGTTATGGGACTTATCGCGGATTCTCAGTGGGCGCATGCCGTAGCTCCGGCGATGATCGTGCCGATGTTTGCCTATTGTGTAGTCGCTTATTTTTCTTTTATCGGTTCAAAACCCGGTGGCCCTGTCTGTGAATAAAATAACTGCTATACCCGATATATGGAATGAGATTCATATAAAATTATATCTTTGTAGTAGCTATTATGGAACCTCGACCCCTCCCCATATGAAAGGAACTTATGGAAGAAAAAGGAGATCTGAAGAAAATAGCTTTTGGTGACATGCGGGCTTTTGAACGGATATTCATGCGTTATCAGCCTAAACTTGTAACTTTCCTGGCGGGCTTTCTCCAGGAAGAAGAACTTTGTCGTGATATGGCCCAGGATATTTTCCTCGATATCTGGGAAAAAAGGTATCGGCTGGCTCATGTGGAATCATTTACCGCCTACCTTTTCCAGATAGGCCGTTACCAGGTTTATAATTATTATGACCGCTTGATCGTGCATGAGAAATATGCCCTTAGCCAGATTCTTCACCCTGCTCCGGCTGAAACAGTCGAGGAAAGCCTGTTCCTTCAGGACCTGAAATCACAGATCGAAACACATATCAATCAAATGCCAGTCCGGCGTCAGCGTATTTTTCGTATGAGCCGTTACGAAGGACTGAGTAATGAGGAGATTGCCGGGAAGCTGAACCTCAATAAACGCACGGTGGAAAACAACCTGAGCCTTGCCCTTTCGGAGCTGCGTAAGGTGTTGTTGTATCTCTGTTTTTTCTGTTGAATAACAGCTTTTTTCTTCGTGCGTATCCCCTTCTTTCCTTTACTACTATATATATGGAAAAGGAATATGGAAAAGAAAACGATCGATCATATTATTCGTACCTTCTTTGGCAAACGCTTCCCGAAGCATACACGGCATATCTTCGGTCAATGGCTTTGTGCTCCCGACGGGCAGCAGGAGAAAATAGAGGCAATGGCAGAAGTGTGGAGAATTATGCCCGAAATTGCCGACGAACAAACATATAAAGACTGGCTGTCGGTTGCCGACCGCATCGGAAATCGTAAGACATGGCGGACCGGACGTACACGGTTATACAAATGGAAACAATATGCCGCCGCCGCAGTGGTACTGGCCTTTTCCATCGGTATGACTTACCTCATAACTAATCGGTTGACTCCCTACAAGACGATCGATATGGTGGAGGTTTTCATTCCTTATGGGGATACCCGGTATATCCGGCTTCCCGATGAGACGAAGGTATGGGTAAGTGCCGGGTCCGTGCTTATTTATCCGGAAGAGTTTGCCGCAGATGACCGGCCGGTATTTCTCTCCGGAGAAGCGACCTTTGAAGTGGAACCGGACTGCGACAAACCGTTTTATGTCAAAACCCATTATATCGATGTGGAAGTAACCGGTACGAAATTTACAGTTAAATCTTATCCCGATGATCTCTTTACGACAACTACGCTGGAAGAAGGAAGGATAGGCGTTGCGATCAAAAATAAGACATCGGGACGTTATCCGCTTATCCCCGGCCAGCAGCTGGTCTACTCAAACCGGGAAGGCTCTTTTTATGTCCATGATATCGATATGGATATTTACAGGATGGAACGGAAAGGCTTCCTTGTATTCGATAATACTCCGATCGAGGAAATACTTGTCGCACTGGAACGTAAATATAACGTGACATTCCATTACAACACGTCATTTTACAGGAACCATACATATAATGTGAAATTTATGCCGGGTGAGACGGTCGGCGAGGCTATGGAGGTGCTTCGTCTGCTGACCGGCATGAATTATACCATCCAGGGAAGTAACATTTACATTAATGACAAAAGGAGATAACATTATGCAAAAAAGAAACCGGGAAGAATAACCTTTGCCGATTTGCTCTCCCCGGCGTTCGAGATCTCAATGATTACATCTGTAACGAGAACCAATCAAATCAATCTCATAAATCATATAAATATACAAAGATATGAAATTAACCATTCTAATACATAATCGCATGTATAAAAATAAAACCCGGATACTTTTTATTGTGGCACTAACCCTTTTCTGTGTATCCGGCTATGCCCAGCAACAGCGGGTACGCATTGCAGGAAATAATGTAACGTTGAAAGCCGCATTCAAACAGATCGAACAGCAAAGTAACCTGTCTATCGATTATAATGCCCAGGAATTGGACGATAGCGGGATCGTTCGATCGCTGCCTGTGGCGGGAACCGTACAGGACGTTTTACCGAAGATTCTTCCCGGACGTCATTTCGATATCAAATATCAGGGGAGCCACATTGTCATTACCCGGATAAATGATAACAACACACAACGGGAGAAAATAATTTCCGGAACTGTTACGGACGAAAGCGGTGATCCAATTATCGGTGCAAATATTGTAGAAAAGGGGACTACCAACGGTCTTATTTCCGATCAAAATGGAAAGTTCTCTTTATCGGTAGCTCCCGGAGCCGTTATACAAATCACTTACATCGGCTTTATGACCAAGGAATTTACCGTAGGAGCACAACTGCACTATGCCGTACGTCTGGAAGAAGATAATCAGACTTTGGATGAGGTGATCGTCATCGGTTACGGTACCGCTCGCCGTCGGGAATTTACCGGTTCGGTAAGTTCCGTGAAGCTGGAAAACTCTCCCGCAGCCCTTATGCCCAACCTGAATGTGCTGGAGTCGCTGAAAGGAAATGTATCAGGTCTGAATGTCGGAGCCACTGCCGGTGTAGGATCGGACCCCGAAATGCTGATACGCGGACAAAATTCAATCAATGAATCGTCGAACAAGCCGCTTATCGTATTGGATGGAGTCATCTATATGGGAGAGATCGGCGATATCAACCCGAGTGATGTGGCAAGTATCGATGTGCTGAAAGATGCAGTCTCTGCCGCTGCTTACGGAACAAGAGCCGGTAATGGTATTATTGCGATCACGACCATGAAAGGACAGACGGATAAACCGGTCATCACGCTGAATGCCAATGCCGGTGTACATGCCTGGCAAAAACGGCCGAAAGTAATGGGAACCGAAGAATGGATACGTAAAGTCAATGCTGCCGGCGGATATTCGGAAGGGGAAACTTCCTGGATGAAACCCGGGGAACTGGCTAATTATCAGAATGGCGTAGAACAGGACTGGTTCGATGAGATCAGCCGTACAGGAACTTTTCAGGATTATCAGTTATCTGTTTCCGGACGGGGAAAAGGCGTTAACTATTATTTATCTACAGCTTATGAAGAAAGCCACCATGTGATCAAGGGAGATGATTACAACCGCATCTCGGTCTTCGGTAAGATCAATACGGATATAACCGACTGGCTGAATATCGGGGTCGATGCACGTTATTCCCGCCGTGACTATTCCGGTGTCGAAGCCAGTGTAAATTCGGCCTTTGCCCTGACTCCTGTAGGTGTGATCTACCGGGATGAAGAAGGCAACCTGGAAAAATATCCGCGTGAAATCGGTTCGACCAATGCGCTGTGGGATGCAAAATCCGGAACGCGCGATAATAAGGATATCCGTCAGAACTTCCGCCTGAATGCGTATGCAACTGTACAGGTACCCTGGGTGAAAGGGCTGAGCTACCGGCTTAACTTCCAGCCGAACCTGGACCTTACGGAAACGGGTAACTTCTACCATGAAGGTTATTATATTACAGAGGGAGCAGGGCTTGAACGTTATTCGCCTGCCGCACTTGAAAACCTGTTGGCTAAAGCTAACGGTGACCTGCAGAATACGAAGACATACAGTTATGTAGTAGATAACATCATCACCTATAAAAACCGGTTTGGCTTGCACGATGTGGAAGCAACTCTGGTTGCGACCCGTGATGAGATGAAATATACGCGTAACCAGATCACAGGCAGTGATTTTGCTTCTGCCGGAAGTACAACGCTAGGATCTTCCGGTCTTCATTACGCCACAGTCCAGAAATTCAATCTGAACGGTGCTTACAGAAAGGCAAATATCGGTTACCTGGCCCGTGCGAATTATGGTTTCAACAGTCGGTATTACCTGACGGCTTCTGTCCGCCGGGACGGAGCTTCCGTTTTCGGTTCCAATACTAAATGGGGAACATTCGCATCTGTAGGAGTTGCCTGGCGTATCTCCGAGGAACGCTTCCTGAAAAATTTCAAACCGTTGGATAACCTGAAACTGAAGTTTTCATGGGGACAGAACGGTAATCAGGCTATCGATCCGTACGCAACCTTGTCGAAAGTACAGAACGGACCGGCAGGAGGTATTCGTTACGAATTTTCCGATACGGGAGATAAGATCTATTATGGTTTGGTACAAAGTAATATGGGAAACTATAACCTGGGATGGGAGAGTACGGATGCCTTGAATACCGGATTTGAATCAATCTGGTTGAATAACCGTTTGTTTGTCGATATAGATATTTACCATTCCAAAACATACGACCAGTTATTCAGCCGTGTGATCCCTTCTATGACAGGTTTCTCCAGTATCACGACATCCATGGGGCAGGTGAACAATACGGGGGTGGAACTGACGGTTAATTCAGTGAATGTCCAAAGCAAAGATTGGAGATGGTCTACCTCGGTTACTTATTGGAAGAATAAAAACAAACTGGTAAAATTATATGGGGAAGATATCGATGGAGACGGAAAGGAAGACGATGATATCGGTAACTCGTTATTTATCGGTAAATCGTTAGGTGCCATCTACGGTTTCAAGCAGATAGGCATCGTGCAGGAAGACGATGCAGAGTATATGGAACTGACCGGTGCTCTGCCCGGTAATCCAAAATATGCAGACCTGGATGGGAAGCCGGGTATCACAAACGATGACCGGACGATCTTGGGTTACTCGAAAGAAAACTTCAGGCTGAATATGAGTAATACCGTCAGATATAAGAATTTCGAGTTGTATATCATGTTGGTGGGTACCTTCGGAGGTAATAACCATTACATGAAGGAGAATCCGAGAGCTTTCCAGATCAACGGATCAGGTATGTTTATGGATAATACAATCCCGATCCCTTACTGGACTCCGGAGAATAAGAGTAATACCTATCCGTCGGCGACTTTTACAGGCGACAACCGTTTCAAAGGATTACAATCGAGGACCTTTGTAAGGGTACAGGATGTCTCCCTGTCATATACCTTCGACCGTTCATTGCTTAAATCGGTCAATATCAATAACCTCAAGGTTTACCTGACAGCTAAGAACCCTCTGATATTTACTAAGTGGGAGGGCGTGGATGCCGAAACAGGGCGAAGATATAACGATGGTAACCTGCCGGTACTATCTACCTATTCATTAGGGGTAAACATCAGTTTTTAACAGTAACTTAAAATATTCCGTATATGAAAGCAATAATATCCATATTAACTGTCTGCATGCTGGCCATACTGTTCAGTATGACAAGCTGCAATGATGACAAATTCCTTGAGGAGAATCCGGAATCGTTCTATACCATCGATAACATCTATTCAACCTCTGCCCAGGTAGACCAGATTGTGATCGCTATCTACTCGCAACTAAGAACCATGTGGACCAATCCGGGAGGAAGTGCTTCCTATTACGATTGGAGAGGCAAGGGGACGGATATGTACGATGTAGGCAGCAATCGTAAAGGATCGACTTTCAGTGATTATAGTACCATTAATTCGAATCATAATACATTTAAAGATATCTATGCAGATATGTATAAGATCATCTCCCGTGCTAACCTGGCGATGTATGCGGCAGAGTTGCCCCAGATTACCTGGGCTTCGGCGGACGAAAAAGCCTATATCATTGCACAGGCTAAATTTTTCCGTGCGTTTGCCTATAGGAACCTGGGAGAATTATTCGGAGGTGTCCCCATTGTGGACGAGTTGGTTACCGGTCCCCGTTACGATTTTGAAAGAAACACGAGGGTACAGACCTATCAGTTTGCTATCGACGATCTGGAGAGTGCATTGAGCGATTTGCCGGAAACTACAGGCAGCGGAGGACGGCTTGTCCGGGGGGCGGCACAACATAATCTGGCACAATTATATCTTTCGCTTGGTATTCAACTGGAGTCGGAAGGCAAGTCGGGTGAATCACAGGCTGCCTATACTTCCTCTGTCAACTATGCCAACCAATTGATCGACGGAGGAACCTATTCTCTGATGACCGGACGGTTCGGTAAACGGACGAATGAAGCGACCTTTACTATAAACATTCACGAAGGCGGAAATTCTGCTAAACCAGTAGTGGACACCCTGCTGTTTTATCCGAATCATTTCTGGGATTTATTCCAGGATGGAAACATAAATTATCAGGATGGGAATAAAGAGAGTATCTGGACTTTACAAGTTGATTGGGATGCCTATCAGGCGGAAGATAAGCAATCTTATCTGAAATATACGCGTGCTTACGGGCATTCGTTCCGTGATTGTATTCCGGATGTCATTACCGGAATGCTGGAGGATATCGGTGGTCGAGGAATTACCCGTGTCAATGCAACGATGTACACACGTGATTTCATCTATGCCGATAAATGGGGCGAAGACCTGCGTAATTCGGAAGTGGTTATGCGAAGGCGTTTCAAAGGCAATGTCCCGGGTTCTCCTTATTATCTGAAGGTAATCCCCTGGGACTATATCTATTATGGCAATGCGAGCAGTGCTGTCAATGATAATAACCGGAGTCGTGCCTGGCCTCAGTCGTGTAAGGTGACTACCGATAAATACGTAGGAACCGATATGGGGCAGGACCGCAGCAATCTGTTCCGCGATGATTATTACATCCGTTTGCCGGAAACGATTCTTCTGCGGGCAGAAGCGAAACAACGTTTAGGAAATAAGCAAGGGGCGGCATCCGATATCAATCTTTTACGGGCACGTGCCCAATGCAGTTACATGGTGACTGCGGCCGATATGGATGATAACTTCAATTTGATCCTGGATGAAAGAGCACGGGAATTAGTATATGAAGAAGCCCGCTGGAATACATTACTTCGTATGGGCGGCACGATTGCTGTCGACCGGATACGTCAATATGCTTTCTGGCCGGAAACAAAAGCGACTTTAAATTTCAACTATAATCTGTGGCCTATTCCCCAATCGGTTATCGATACCAATAAAGATGTCGTTCTGCAACAAAACCCAGGTTGGACAGACAGGTAGGTTGTATAACTAAATCGGCAACAGGCTTATCGGAAGAAAGATAAGCCTGTTGCCGGATAAATAAGATGATATATGAAATATAGACTATCTGTTATTTGCTTTTTATCCTGTCTTTTCTCATCTTTTGTATGTGCCCAGCAGGATGAGATTCCTCTGGCTCCTAGAGAGTACAGGAGGCCGGAAGGATATGATCCCGTTCCCTATCGTTATCCCTATTCCCTCTTTGATATGAAAGAGAAATTCTCTGATACTCTCATGCTACACGCAGCCGAAGAATATCGGCGGATTACCGGTGTGATTGAACGAGGGGCATATAAAGCAGAGGGAGAGTCGCTGGATCAACATCAGACACCGGAATGGTTTGAGGATATGAAATTCGGAATGTTTCTCGATTGGAACCTCTGGTCGCTTGCTGGCTATGCTACCGAATTGGAAAACGAACCGGTTTATCCCGACTGGTACGAATACCGTATGGTGCCGGGCAGGCCTTATAAGGACAGGCAGCCGAACCTCAAACCTTATCATGATAAAAATTGGGGAGCTGATTTCGGCAGGGGGGATTTTATTCCATTGTTTAAGGCAAATGATTATTCTCCTGAAAAACTGACAGACCTGGCGCTAGAAGCCGGAATGAAATATGTGATTCCGTTTGCCAAACACTTTTCCGGTTTTTGCCTCTGGCCTTCTTCTTATACCCACATGGATATGGGAGACAGGCACGGTAAAGATTTGATTGCGCCTCTTGTCGACCAATGTAAGTTGAAAGGCTTAAAATTCGGCTTTTACTATTGTACCCAAGATTGGGAATATCCGATCATCGGAGATAACGGTGAACTTTTGCAGCGGACCTGGTTTCGTGGAAATACGAATATAGGAACCGATGTCCCGTTGTCTGAAACGTCGTTACCTGAAGCTGAAACATGGGCAGCCTGGGAGAAACTCATTCCCGGTAAAATACCGGTGAAAGATTATCTGAAAGACTATCTCATTCCTCAGGCGGCCGAGTTTATCGATATGTATGATCCGGATATCCTGTGGTATGACGGGGACTGGACTACTCCGGTTGAAGAATTGGGTACCTATGAAATAGCCGCCTATTTTTATAATCAGGCAGAAGGGCGGAAAGAGGTGGCGGTAAACGATCGTTACGGCATGGTAGGCGGTAGAACATTACGCAATATACGAGGGGATATTTTTACCAGTGAATACGGTTATGGGATATCCAAAGGGTATAAAACAAAGTTATCGCATGCCTGGGAGGAAAACCGGGGCATCAGCCAGTCTTTCGGCTTTAACTGGCAGGATACGGAAGAAAATGTCGTCACATCCAAGGAGTTAGTGGACATGTTGATAAATATTGTCGCACGGGGTGGTAATTTATTGTTGATCGTCAATCCGGACGGTCAGGGAGCATTGCCCGATATGCAGGTAAAAAGATTGAAAGAGATCGGGCAGTGGTTGAAAACAAATGGGGAAGGTATTTATTATACCCGTCCTTATGATGTTATCGCCGAAGAAGCAATATGCTATACCCGCAGTAAAGATGAGCAAACCGTATATGCTATTTCCCTGGACTGGCCCGGTGACCGGCTGGAATTAAATATGGTCAGACCGGCTGATAATAGCGAAATTTATTTGTTGGGATACGACATCCCTTTAAGCTGGGAATACAAGGGCGGTAAAACGATTGTTTTCATACCCGAATGTTTGCAGGATATGGAAAAACGACCCTGTAAATACGCTTATACGTTCCGTATTTGCCAATAAGCGGAATCCGACATGATTTTTATGATCCCTAATAATCAATGAATAAATGAAAACAAAATATATTATAATCCCTCTTGTCATACTTCTTTATATCGGGTCTGTAGCTGCACAGGTTGCCGACCTGAAAGGTGGTCCTATGGGCGTAGAAAGAGTTGCTGGCAGGACACATGAACCGGCATACAAGTCGCAACCAGGTGATTTTCCGGATACTTGTTGGATACAGGTCGATCTCGGCAGGTCCTTTTCGATCGAAGAAGTAAAACTTTACCCGTATATACGTGATAACTGGGACCGTTACACCCGTCCCGGCTTTCCTTTACGTTTCAGGATAGAGGCATCCGATGAAGAAACATTCTCCCAATCCGTATTGATAACCGATCAAACGGAAAAAGATTATGAAGTCACTATTGTCGAGAAGATAGATACCTATGTTCCGCAAAATCCTGTATCCGGCCGTTATGTCAGACTCACTGTGACGAAACCGCCGCAAAACCGGAATAAATATTATTTTGATCTCTGGCGTTTCGAGGTGATTGCAGAAAGCCGGAATGTGGCAGAAAACAGACTATTGTCCGATTCGGGTTCCGGTTATCTCGGCAAACATGCGTTGCTTCGCCCCCGTCGTCCCGTAGGAGAAGGTGTTGTCTATGATCATATAGAGAATGTTACTTCACCTGAGAACTGGAAACCTGTAAATACTCGGATGAAAATCCCTCGTACAGGTGTTCGTGTCGGCGGATTATTTAAACAGGCGTTAGAACGTAATGCCAATTATCTGCAGACCTCATTCAGTATTAACGATGTAGTACGCGATTTCCGCATCCGGGCAGGAAAACCTGTCAGTGAAAAGAAAGACCGATCTTATGAAGCTCCCTGGGTCAGGATATTAGGCGGTTCTCTTGCCGGGCGATACCTGATGGGAGCGGGTAATCAACTTCGGTGGCTGGAGGATAAACGATTACGTAACGGCATGAATACGGTCATCGATGTAATAGAAGAATGTGCCGACTCCGACGGGTACCTGCTCGGTTTTCCCGAAAAAAATATATTGTTCTGTGAAACCGGCGGCTATAGCCGTTCCTGGTTGACCCAGGGATTGATTGAAGCAGGCTTGTCAGGAAATCCTAAGGCCTACGAATTATTGCGAAATTTCTATGATTGGTTCAATACCTGCCCTTATCTTGAAGAATTAATGCTTCGGGGAGGATTCGGCATACAGGGTGTTATTGCCAATACCCGTACCTATCATACTCCGGTCGGAGTGCCGGAAGATATCCAGACCGTACAAAGATATTATCAAATGAATTTTTGGTTGGAACAACTGAAAGACCGGGACCCCGATGCACTTTGGCAATATCCTTACGATCGCTCACACTGTTATCTGATCGTCGTATTGAGTGCACTGATCGATATGTATATGGCAACCGGGGATGAGATGTATCTGCATGCGGCATTGGGAGGTTGGGATTTGATACACGACTATTTTGAACATACTGGAGGTAGCATTGCCCTTTCCGAGCATAATGACTATCCTCCTAAATCCTATCATTTGCATACGGCAGATACCGGAGAGTTGTGCGGTAGTTCGTTCTGGGCTTTTTTTAACCAGCAGTTGCGCCTGCTTTATCCCGATGATGAGAAATATGCGAATGAAATAGAAAAGTCTATTTATAATGTGGCACTGGCTAACCAGGATCAGAACGGCAGGATCCGTTATCATGCCCGCCTGATCGATAAAAAGAAAAAAGGAGATCAGGATAATACTTGTTGTGAAGGGCAGGGAACCCGTTTGATTGGTGCTTTACCGGAATTTATTTATAAAATAGCGGATGATGGCATTTATGTCGATCTGTTTAACCCTTCTACTGTCACCTGGAAGCAAAATGGCATTCCGTTAACTTTGCAAATGGAAAGTTCTTTTCCGGAAGGCCCTGCTGTAAAACTGGTCCTGACGACAAAGAAAAGCATTGCTGGTAAGATACGCATCCGTGTTCCTTTCTGGGCCTCGTCGGCTATGACCGTTACAGTTAATAATAAAGAAAAGTCGACCGGCATTCCGGGCAGCTATATTGTCCTTGACAGGAAATGGAATAATAAGGATGTCATCACCTTCTCTTTGCCGATGGATTTTAGGCTGGTTAAATATGCTGGTATATCAAAAGATTTTAAAGGGAAGGATGCTTATGCACTGGAATACGGACCGCTTCTCATGGCTGTTACGGGGGATTCTATCCAAAAAAGAAGGCTTCAAATTCCTCTTTCTCATGATGAATTGACACGAAGGCTCCATCCGGTCAGTGATAAACCGCTTCATTTTATTGTTGATTGTGGCAATTGCTCATTTGAGTATAAGCCTTATTATATTATCGATACGGAGTTGTTTACGTGTTACCCCTTCATTTCCAAGGGGAAAACAGCTATATTTTAAGTCTTATTTTGGGTACGTTATTCCTCATTTTGGAATTGTGCTTTATATGCTTGAGGAGATTTACCGGTTATTTTTTTAAATAACCGGTAAAAATAAGACAGTTCGTTGAATGAAAGGCTGAAGGCGATGTTTTTGACAGGCTTTTTTCCAATGACCATCATCAATTGTGCCTTCTCTATTTTCTTCTGGTTTATATATTGTAAAGGAGTACAATTCATCTCTTTTTTGAACAGGCGGATAAAATGATCTTTGGTCAGATAGCATATGGATGATAAATCTTCAATTTTAATATTTTGATTTATATTTTCTCTGATGTAACGTAATATATTGACGATCCGCTCATCGGTAATAGTTTGTTTGGACGATGACTTTTCCAGAAAGCGGGAAAATAGTTGTATCAATATACCGCTTGTTTCTACCACTGAATAATAAGGATACTGGTCATTTTTAGCGATACTTTGCATTAGAGTAGGAAAATTATCATAGGTATCAGGATCCGACCGTTTCAGTTCCCTATCCGGGTTGATCTCCAACAGGCGCTTCATCAGTAAGACATCTATTTCTTTTGCGGGAACATCAAAGGGGAATTTTAACCTGTCAAAAATATTTTGTTCATCATAAATGTGCATATAATAAAGGACAAACGTACTGTCGTTTTCATATCCGTGCGTCACAAAAGAAGGAACCAGATAAAGGTGTCCCGGTTCTATCGTAAATGTACCGTCCGGCATTAGTATTTTTGCAGAACCGCTTTCCACCATATATAATCGGGCGAAAGGACTGTTTACTCCTTTCCAGTTCCAATCGGCGTAATGTACCTTTCGTGCAATATTCAATAGTATCAGATTCAGAGATTCTTTTCTGTTCATGATCAAGTTCCTTTCTATGATTCATTCCTACAAAAATAACTTTTTTTGAGGAAAAACAGATTGATATAGTGAAAAAGATGATCTCTTTATTATGTGCGATGACCATCATAAAAAAGCGAATCAAATCAGTAGTTTTTACAGGCTACCGACTTGATCCGCTCTTGATCTATGTGCTGTCTTTTATTTCTTTACCGTCTTCAGCATCTCTTTTACGGCTTCTTCCAGTTGATGGTCTTCACCTTTCAACTGCGATTCCGGAGTGTTGTAGATTTCTATATCCGGTTTCAGTTCATGGTTTTCCAGGTAATTACCTTGCATATCCTGAACGCCTACCTGCGGAATACCGAATACGATGGACGGGTCGATCTGCGACTCCCACCAAACGGCAGTCATGGTTCCCGGGACAGGAGTACCGATCAGTTTACCGATACCCAAAGTCTTGTATACCCATGGGAAACCATGTGCATTCGAGTAGTTATCTTCACAAACCAGTACACACGACGGTTTCAGCCATTTGTTGAACGGATCGCTACCGATATACTGCCCGCGCGGCATGAAACGCTGGTACTCTTTGCCACTCAGCAAGGTCGCCAGGTCATCGTGCAACCAGCCTCCGCCGTTATGACGGGTATCCACAATCACCGCTTCCTTGTTGCGGCAACGTCCCAGCAGTTCGGAATAGACTTCGCGGAAGCTTTCACTGTTCATGCCTTTAACGTGTACATATCCGATCTTGCCGCCGGACAGTTCATCCACTTTCTTGCGGCAGTTTTCTACCCAACGTTTGTACAGCAGGTTAGATTGTTGGCCATAAGAGATCGGTTTCACCTGCTCTTCGAAACGTTCTTTTGTTGCCGGGTTGTAGACAGACAACAATACTTTCTTTCCGGCTTTACCGCTCAGTAACGGATAATAGTTCTCACCACTTTTGATAGGTTTCTCATTGATCTTTTCAATGATGCAACCCGGTTTGATTTTTGTATCAGCCAATGTCAACGGCCCTTTGGCGATGATCTCGGCAATCTTTAATCCGTCGCCGGTATAGCTGTTATCGTAGAATGCACCCAGGCAGGCTGTAGCCGGAGCGGATGACGATGAATAATACCGGGCACCTGTATGTGAACCGTTCAGTTCGCCCAACAGTTCGGACAACATTTCCTGGAAGTCGTAATTGTTGTTGATATGCGGTAAGTAACGGGCATATGCTGTTTTGTATCCTTCCCAGTCGATACCATGGATCGTCGGATCGTAGAATTTGTCTTCCACCTGACGCCATATATGATTGAAAATATATTCGCGTTCCTGCGGCGGGCGATAAGAAAACTCAGCCTTGAAGGGGATACCTTTGGTTTTGCTGTCTTTGATCTCCACCTTTTTCAGCTGGCCACCGGATACCAGGAACAGGTTCTCACCTTTCTTGTCGGCAAACATTCTTCCGCCACCGACACCTTTTATCAGTATTTTGGTTGAATTTTCCTTGAAGTTACGTTCCCACAGGTCGTAACCGCTTTCGAAAGCTGCACAATAGTAGAGTTTGTCTCCTTTCGGTGTCAGCACGGCGTCGCCCATATTCGAAGAGTTGATCGTCAGACGGATGACGCGGTCTTTACGGTTTTCCAGATCGAATTTCAATGGTTCGACAGGCTTGTCCGCATCGTCTTTCTTGTCTTTATCATCTTTCTTCTTGTCATCTTTTTTAGCTTTGGAATCTTTCTTATCTTCCTTTTTATCGTCTTTCTTATCCTTATCCTTATCCTTGTCTTTGTCCTTATCCTTTTCTTCATCTTCAACCAGGGCAAGTTCTTCCTTGCTCAGGCGGAATTTGTCGTATGCTTCGGCATCGAAGAACATGATATAGGTATCATCCTGTGCACCCCAACTGCCATGGCTGCGGTAACCGGCACGGTCGGACGACCAGATCATCGCTTTGCCATCAAGTACCCATTTCGGATCACCATCAGAGTATCCGCTTTCGGTCAGGTTGGTAATATCTCCGCTACCATCCGCCTTTACCAGGGCAATATCCTTGTTGTTCCATCCGCCGATAGCGATATATTGCACCAGGAACCATTTACTGTCGGGTGACCATTGATAAGTCTGGTCGCCGTCGGCATACGAATAGTTGTATTTACCATCCAAAACAGTACGTACCTCTTTGCTTTTCAGATTGATGACGCGTAAAGTGGTACGGTCTTCCAGGAATGCCACTTCTTTACCGTCAGGAGAATAAGTAGGCTGGAAAGACGTTTTGTCGGTAACTACCAGCGGTTCTTCCTTGATCTCTTGTGCGTAAGTAAAATATTTGTCGTCTTTACGAACCAGGCTGCTTTGATAAATACCCCATGTCTCGCCGCGTTCAGCCGAGTAAACCAATGAACGGCCGTCAGGGCTGAAATCTATATTACGCTCTTGCTGCGGCGTATCGGTGATCTGACGGGTCGTTTCGTATTCAACCGATGTCACATATACATCTCCCCGTACGATAAAGGCAACCTCTTTTCCGTTCGGAGAGACAGCAATACTGTTTGCCCCGCTCGACATCAGGCGATGGATCAGATTATTTTCGGTCTGGTCGGAGATGATGCTTACCTTTACTTTAGCAGGTTGTCCGCCTTCTTTGACCGTGTAAATCTCACCGTCGTAACCGTAGCACAAAGTACCGTTCTTGTCGGAAGTCAGGAAGCGGACCGGATGTGTCGTATGGTTTGTTATCTGTTTACCGCTCTTGCCGGTCAGGTCATTCTTAAAGATATTGAAGCTGCCTTTTTCTTCACTCAGATAGTAAAAGGCATTTCCGTCCGGCGACCATACCGGATCGCGGTCTTCTCCACGGAAAGAGGTAATCTTTTTGAATGTACGGTCATTATCCAATGTACATAACCAGATATCGCGGGTGATGGAGGATTGGTGGTGTTTGCGCCAGGGATCTTCATATCCTTTGTAATCGTTATACAATACCTGTTTTCCATCTTTGCTGAATGCCAGGTTTTCCATAGCCAGCGAAGAAAATAACTCCGGACGTCCTCCTTGGGTGCCGACCTGATAGATCTGGGCGAACAGGGAAGAAGGAAACTGGCTGTCTTTTACATCCTGCTGGATAGAAGCTGAATAAAGGACATGGTCGTTGTCGCTGAATGTTTCCGGATATTCGTTTGCCGAATGTACGGTCAACTGCGTAGGGGCACCTCCTTCTTTGTTCATAATGAACACATCGAAGTTTCCGTTGCGGTCGGAAGCGAATGCGATTTGTTTTCCGTCGGGCGACCAGACAGGGCGTGTGTCGTGGGCCGGATGGGTTGTTAACTGGGTAGCTTTACCACCTGTTATCGGAACGGTATAGATATCCCCCTTGTAAGTAAAGGCGATCATTTCCCCGTTCGGAGATATTGCCGGATAGCGCATCCATAGCGGATCGTTCTCTGCAAATGCCGACCCTGTCAGTAAAAGGGCCGATGTTAAGATCAATAATTTTTTCATGCGTTTATTAATTTCCGTAAAAATACGAGATTATTTTTATACAAATGTCATATTTAACATATTCCTGATAAAAACTGTTCCGGGGATATAATTCAACAGCACGAAGAGAGATCGTATTCCTTCCTTCTTTTTATGTTCGAAAAACGGAACTAAAATGCCGAAACAAAGCAAGATAAGCGAATGTTTTATAAATGAAGTATAGTCAATAAGGCGAGATAGTTTATTTATTCCTATTACAAATACTATTTAAAAACAAATTTAGATCACTAATGAAAAAGTATTTAGCAGAAATGATCGGGACGATGGTACTTGTCCTGATGGGTTGTGGTAGCGCAGTATTTGCCGGAACCGTTCAACCGTTTTCTTCAGTAGGTACGTTGGGCGTTGCTTTTGCTTTCGGGCTGGCCGTTCTGACGATGGTTTACACGATCGGTAAGATTTCCGGTTGTCATATTAATCCGGCTATTACGCTGGGTATGTTACTCTCCAAAAGGATTTCAGGAAAAGATGCGGGAATGTATATGATATTCCAGGTGATCGGAGCGATCATCGGCTCGTCTATCCTGTTTATTCTGGCTAAAGATTCCGGTTCGACGACAACACTGACCGGAGCAAACGGTTACCATGATCTTGTTCCGGCCTTTGTGGCAGAAACAGTCTTTACATTCATCTTCTTACTGGTGGTTTTAGGTTCAACATCCAAAGGTGCCAATACCAAGTTTGCCGGTATCGCTATCGGTTTAGCATTGGTTTTGATCCATATTGTTTGTATTCCTATTACCGGAACATCTGTGAATCCGGCACGTAGTATCGGTCCGGCTTTGTTCCAGGGAGGTGAAGCTCTCTCACAATTATGGTTGTTTATCGTAGCTCCGTTCCTCGGAGCGGCTATCGCTGCTCTTGTCTGGAAAGGTATTAATACAGAAGAAGCATAATCCTTTATTATATTTATATTTTATTCCCCCGGCAGGTTATTCTGTCGGGGATTTTTCTTTTAACAAAATGATATTGCCGTACCATGTAATTTTTTACCTTTGCCCGTAGACTAAACTAAAATATAACATGAACAAGAAACTTATTCTTTCCTTGCTCGCTTTAGCCGGTGTTCCTGCCTTAATGATGGCAGCGGATGATGCACGCCTGTTGCGTTTCCCGGCAACGAACGGTAATGAGATTGTTTTCTCGTATGCCGGCGATCTTTATAAAGTTCCTGCAAAAGGAGGTGAAGCTCAACGCCTGACCTCGCATGTCGGGTATGAGATGTTTCCCCGTTTTTCACCGGATGGTAAAACGATCGCTTTTACCGGGCAGTATGACGGGAACACGGAAGTGTACACCATTCCTTCTACTGGTGGAGAACCCTTGCGAATCACTTATACGGCAACCAATAAGCGCGATGACTTGGGTGACCGTATGGGACCGAATAATATTGTAATGAACTGGACTCCCGACGGTACGAATATTGTTTACCGTAACCGGATCAGCGACGGATTTTCCGGTAAACTTTATACTGTAAATAAAGAAGGAGGCCTTTCCGAAGTGATTCCTTTGCCGGAAGGCGGTTTTTGTAGTTATTCACCCGATGGCAAGCGTTTGGCATATAATCGGGTAATGCGTGAATTCCGTACCTGGAAATATTATAAGGGAGGTATGGCTGATGACGTGTGGATTTATGATCCGGAAAAACAATCAGTCGAAAATATCAGTGATAATCCGGCGCAGGATATTATCCCCATGTGGATCGGCGATGAAATATTTTATATTTCCGATCGCGACCGTATTATGAATATCTTTGTCTACAATACAAAGACCAAACAAACGAGCAAAGTAACCGACTTTACGGAATACGATGTTAAATTCCCGAGTGCCAACGGTAATACGATCGTATTTGAGAACGGTGGTTATATCTATAAGATGGATGCCGGTACAAAAAAGCCTGAGAAGGTGAATGTGACGTTGTCATCCGATAATATTTATGCCCGCAGTGAAATAAAGGATGGTTCCGGCTATCTGACTGAAGCGAGTGTTTCGCCGGATGGTGAGCGTGTGGTGGTTACAGCTCGTGGCGAAGTGTTTAATGTCCCGGTAGAAAAAGGCGTGACAAAGAATATTACCCGTTCGCCCGGACAACATGACCGTGAAGCCCAATGGTCGCCTGACGGAAAATATATTGTTTATATTTCGGATGGTACGGGCGAAACAGAACTTTACCTTCAGGATGCCACTGGTGGTGAACCTGTTCAACTGACAAAAGATAACGATACTTATATCCGTTCTTTTGAATGGAGTCCCGATTCAAAATCAATTGTTTATACCGATCGTAAGAACCGGGTAAACCTGCTTGATGTGGTCGGAAAGAAAACAACCGTATTGTTTCAGAACCCGATGGCGGAGATACGCGACGTAACCTTCTCTCCGGATAGTAAATGGCTGACTTATAGCCGTCCGGCGGAAAATCAGGTGAGTATTGTGTATGTTTATGATATTGCTGTACGTAAGGAATATCCTGTTACGGATAAATGGTACGACTCTCATTCTCCGGCCTTCAGTACAGACGGAAAATACTTGATCTTCGCCTCTTCACGTGACTTTAATCCGACTTATGGCTCTTTGGAATGGAACCATGTTTATAATAATATGGGAGGTGTTTATCTGGCGTTGCTTCAAAAAGATACTCCTTCTCCATTCCTTCAGAAAGATGCCGAAGTAAAAGTTGCTAAAGAAGAAACGGCTAAGAAAGAGGATAAAAAGAAAGAAGATAAAGATAAGAAAGATGTTTCGACAGAAACCGGTGTAAAGATTGATCTGGAAGGTATAACCGACCGTATTATCAAACTTCCTTTACCGGGTTCTTATTATGGCAATTTTTATTCGGATGGCGAAAAAGTCTGGTATTATGGTCGCGGCGGAACAAAAGTGTACGATTTGAAAAAACAAAAAGAAGATACTGTTGCTGACGGAGCTTCCATGTCTGTTACTCCGGGAAGTAAAAAAGCCCTTTTCTATAAAGGAAGACAGATCTATGTGACCGACATACCTTCCGGCAGTGTTGATCTGAGTAATGCAGTCGATCTTTCCAATATGAAGATTACGGTGGATTATCCGAAAGAATGGGCACAGATATTCGATGAGGCATGGCGTGCTTACCGGGATGGTTTCTATGTGGAGAACATGCATGGTGTGGACTGGAAAGCGATCAAAGAAAAATATGCCGTTCTTCTTCCTTACGTGAAGACTCGTCTGGACCTGAATTATGTGATCGGTGAAATGATCGGCGAACTGAACTGCGGCCATGCCTACGTGAATCCTGGTGAAACAGATCGTCCGAAACGTGTACAGACCGGTCTGTTGGGTGCTGAGATTTCACGTGACAAGAGTAGATTCTTCCGTCTGGAAAAGATATTACCGGGAGCATCCTGGAGTAAAGACCTACGTTCTCCGTTGACAGAACCGGGTATCGAGGTGAAAGCCGGAGAGTTTATCGTGGCTATCGACGGGATTCCGACTAACAGTGTAAAGGATATGTATTCCTTATTAGTCGGTAAAGCCGGTATCCCGACAGAACTTTCATTGAACAGCAAGCCTGAATTGGGGGGAGCTCGTAAAATAGTGATCAGTCCGTTGGCTGAAGAATATTCGTTGTATCATTACAACTGGATACAGGATAATATCAAGAAAGTGGATAAAGCGACTAACGGCCGTGTAGGATATATCTATATTCCGGATATGGGCGTAGACGGATTAAATGAATTTGCCCGTTATTTCTATCCTCAGCTGGATAAGGAAGGTCTGATCATCGACGACCGTGCCAATGGTGGTGGAAATGTATCTCCGATGATCCTGGAACGTCTTTCCCGCGAACCGTATCGTCTGACCATGCGTCGTGGTTCGAACCATATCGGTACTGTTCCGGATGCCGTACAGGTTGGTCCGAAGGTTTGTTTGATCAATAAATATTCTGCATCGGATGGAGACTTGTTCCCCTGGGGATTCCGTGCTTTGGGACTGGGTAAGCTGATCGGAACCCGTACCTGGGGTGGTATCGTCGGCATTAGTGGCCCGTTGCCTTACATGGATGGAACTGATATCCGTGTACCTTTCTTCACCAGCTATGATCCGAAGACGGGTCAGTGGATTATCGAAAACCATGGTGTCGACCCGGATATCCTGATCGACAATGATCCTATTAAGGAATGGAATGGCGAAGACCAGCAGCTGAACAAGGCTATCGAAGAAGTAATGAAAGACCTTCAGAACCGTAAACCGTTGGCTCCGGTTCCGGCTCCGAGGGATTTCAGCAAATAATGTTGAAGTAAAATATGGAAGAAAGGATATCTCACAGCATGGGGTATCCTTTTTTCATTTACATGCTTAAATTACTTTTTTACTGCCAGAAGAACATGCAATAAATTGATTTGCCGATGAATGAAGTTTATTATTTTATATATTTGTGACCGTTAATATGGAAATGGAGAAAGCATGCTAGAGGAAAGGAGATTATTAAAAGAGTTAACCGAAGGATCAGAGTTTAGTTTTAATGCTCTGTACAACCTATGGGCCTCCAGACTTTACCATTTTGCGTTCTCTTATTTGAAATCAGACAGTGCGGCGAAAGATGTCGTGCAGGAAACATTTGTAAAGATCTGGTCTAATAGAACGAGTATTAATCCGGATGCCTCTTTTAAGGCTTATTTATTTACTATCTCCTATCATTTTTTATTGAAAGAACTTCGTCGTCAGTTGAATCATCCCCAGATGGAGGATTACCTGGACTTTAAAAAAGAACTTATTTCGACTGATGATGTAGAAGCTAAATATGATTTCGACCTTTTTCTAAAAGAGTTGGAAGTTGCCAAGCAAAAACTGACACCCCGGCAAAGGGAGATATTTGTTTTGAATAAGGAATATAATCTTTCCGTTACAGAAATCGCTTCCCGGCTATCTATAACGGAGCAAGTGGTGCGTAACCAACTTTCAGCTGCATTGAAAGTGTTGCGCAACGAATTATCCAACTATTCCTATTTATTTATACTTTTCACGATTTATTTCTGAAAATATGTTTTATAGCATGCAGAAGCGTATGTTATAAATTTAACCTTTCAGGATATTACTCATAAACGAACGAAATTTCCAGCTTATGAGTACATCATTATATAGAAATTTGAAAGATTGGTTAACGAAATATCAGACTGAACAAATTAGTCGGAAAGAATTTCGTGAACTCAGGAAGGAAATCAATAATCATTCGGATGAGGAACTTTTCCCTGTATTGCTTGATAGTTGGAATAGTTGGGATAATAACGGAAGTTTATCGTCTGAAGATGCCCAAAGTTTATTGGTTCGTATCCGGCAGGAGATGAACATAATACCAGCTCCTAAAATTAGAAAATTTAACTGGCGACAAATTGCTGCGGCTATAGCATTTCTGATTATGGGAAGCTTGTCAGTTTATTTATATGTAGATAACCGTGAAATTACTCAGTTGGCGGACCGAATCATGGAAGTTAAAGTCGGAAAAGGAGAGCGGGTTTCAATGACTTTACCGGATGGAACAGCTGTAAAGCTTAATTCAGAGTCTATACTTTCTTATAAACAGGATTTTGGGAAAAAAGACCGGCGTGTATCTCTTTCTGGTGAAGGATATTTTGATGTACAAAAAGACGTGCAAAAGAAATTTGTAGTGAATACCGAATTTATGGATATTGAAGTAACGGGTACTTCGTTCAATGTATATGCTTATTCAAATAAGGATATATTGGAAATGGCATTAGTGCAGGGGAGTGTTACTGTTTCTTCTGTTCGTCCACCTTTTGAGAGGCTGAATGTAGTTCCTAACGAGAAAGTCATTTATGATAAAAAAACGGGGACAATGAAGAAAATAACGACTTCGAATGTATTGGAAACTGCTTGGGTAAGTAAAGAACTGGTGTTCAGGTCGGAACCGATGGATGCAGTATTAAAGAGAATAGGGCGGAAATATGGTGTCTCTTTTGAAATTATGGATTCCTCACTTGTTAAGGATACCTATACTGGTGTGTTTGATAAGGAAGAGATTGAAGAGGTTATAGATATATTGAAAGTGCACTATGGTTTTGATTACAAAATAAAAGGGAATGAAGTTCAACTTTTTGCGACAAATAAATAGAGTGTTAACCTTAAAAAAATAAGCATTATGAAAACATAGGAAAGAGAAAAAATATCCGGAAAGCGGGCAGGCTCTCCGGATAAATCGTCGAATTCAGTTTCGCGAAGCTATGTGATGGCATAGCAGTAAAAAAACTAAAAGTCAACTTTAAATTTTTTATTATGAATGTTATTCAACACTTAATTAAGTTAAGACGTAAAAGTACGAATTTTTGTGTAACAAACTTGTTACTTGTACTAAGTTTTATCTTTTTAACAACTATACCAGCGAATGCGCAAACAGGTAATGTTAACCTGAAACTAAAGAATGTCACATTGCCTCGTCTTTTTCAAGAAATAGAAAAGCAATCAACTTACCGTTTTTCTTATCGGGATGCTGATCTTGTGGGAAAAGCCCCCGTTACAGTATCAGTGAAAGAACGGTCACTGAAAAGTGTTTTGACTGATATACTATCGAAACGAAATCTTCAATATCAGGTATCGGGTAATAAAATTTTGATAACTGTTTCTTCTGTGCAAACTCCGAAATCGACAGGAAAAAAAGAAGTTAGCGGAGTTGTTGTTGATGAAAGAGGCGAACCTGTTATCGGTGTCAATATTTCAGAGAAAGGAACGACTAACGGAACTATTACGGATATGGATGGTCGATTTTCTTTCAAAGTAGGCAATAACAGTAGTTTGCTAGTTTCCTATATCGGATATGACGGTCAGGAAATATCCGTTAGAGGGAAAAACCAGTTTAATATTACTCTAAAGGAAAATTTACAGGCTTTGGATGAAGTAGTCGTGATCGGATATGGTACGCAATCACGTGAATTGTTGACGACATCTGTTTCAAAGGTTGATAATAAAGTGCTGGAAAGCGTGCCTTATGGTAATCTGGCGTCTGCTTTGCAAGGATCGGTTTCCGGTGTGAGGGTGCAAAGTACTTCCGGACAACCCGGTGAAGCTCCCCGTATTGTTGTACGTGGCGGTACTTCTATTCAGAACCCGGACGGGGCTGCTCCTTTATATGTGGTCGACGGTATTACGCGCGACGACATCAATCATTTGTCGAGTAATGACATCGAGTCTATACAAGTATTGAAAGATGCTGCGTCTACTTCCATTTACGGAGCGAAAGGTTCGAACGGTGTTGTTATCGTAACGACTAAGTCGGCTAAAGCCGGTAAGGCTTCGGTTTCTTATTCATATGACTTTACCATATCAACGATAGGGAAGAAATATAAGATGGCGAATGCTAAAGATTATTTGACTATGCATCGTACGGGTATGATCATGCAGGATAAATTCCCGGATGCAAGCAGCGAATTAGGGATGGCACATGGTTATGGTACGGGAAATGATTTAACCAATCAAACAGCATTCACCACACAGTATTTGAATGATTCGAACCGACATAAACTGAATGAGGGTTGGCAAAGCATGCCGGATCCTGTAGATCCTTCTCAGACATTGATATTCCAGGATAATAAGACGTCGGATTTGGCTTATCGCACTGGCTTTTCACATAACCATCACGCCGAAGTGAGTGGTAGTTCCGAACGGGCAAAATTCCTGGCCGGTATAGGTTATCTGAAAAACGAAGGTACATTGCGTGCAACGGATTATAATCGTTTTTCTTTCAATATTAATGGCGAAGTAAAGGTTTTGGATAATTTGAACGTTACGGGAAGAGTGTATTATTCCAATACAAGAACGCATTCATCGCCTTTCGGCACCGATGTTTCATTTTTCAGAAATGCTAGTTTAGCCCCGACTGCCAAGATTTATTTTGAGGATGGCTCATATGCTCCCGGTGCGCAATGGGGGATGAGTAACCCGTTATATTCTATGTCGATTGCGAAATATACGGATAAATCGGAGAACTATACGTTGTCGTTGGGTGCGGACTGGACGATCTTGCCAGGACTTTCCTTCAAACCTCAAATCGCCTTGTATAAAACGAATACCGATAAAAACCGTTTTATGCCGGCGTATTGGAATGGACCGAGTCAACAGATAAAAACGAGAGAGGCTTCTGCCTATCATACTGAATGGTCGCATTATCAGGCAGACGCTGTACTGGACTATACGAAGACGTTTTGGGAAGATCATAATTTTTCTGCCATGTTAGGATTGAATTATACGGAACGTATTATCGATTCGATCGAAGCTGCCGGTAGAGGCGGGGCTACGGATAATATTACGACTGTGAACGGTATTGCGGAAAGAACCAAGGCTTCAAGTTCGAGTACTACGCATAAGATGATGGGATATTTCGGACGAATTAATTACAATTACAAAAACAAATATCTGTTGACCTTTAGCGCCCGTTATGATGGCGCCTCTAACTTAGGACGTAATAACAGATACGGATTTTTCCCGGGAGTTTCGGGAGGTTGGCATATTGACCAGGAAAATTTCTATCCGGACGGACTGAAGAAAATCGTGAAAGCCAAATTGCGTGCCAGCTATGGAGTGAACGGTAATATCAACGGACTTGCCGATTGGGCCGCTGACGGTAATTATAGTGTGGGACAGACATTTTTCGGAAATCCTGCTATCCGTATCAGTATCCCGGCAAATAATGATGTGAAATGGGAACGCTCGAAGACATTCGATATCGGTGGTGATTTTAAATTCTTGAATGGCCGACTGAATATTACGGCTGATTATTTTAGAAGAAAGACCGATCATTTGATTACAATGCTTACGTTGCCGCCATCTACAGGTCTGGGGGAGGTGTATACTAATCTGGGAAGCCTCGAGAATAAAGGTGTAGAACTGGAAATCAATGCTGAAGTACTCCGTTTTGGGAAAGATGGCAGTTGGACGATCGGGTTTAACGCATCGAGGGTAAAGAACAAGATTTTGGAATTACCGGAAAACGGTGTGGAAAACAATCGTATTGGAGGTGAATATGTATGGGATGCATCCAAAAAACAACATACCTGGCAAGGTGGCTTGCAGGAGGGAGGAACTATGGGGGATATGTTCGGATATAAACAATTGGGTGTTTATTCAACTGATGAAGAGGCAGCCAAAGCTCCGCAAGACATGCTTATAACTATTGAAGACAGAACAAAGTTCGGAGGTGATGTAAATTGGTTGGATGCAGACGGTGACGGTAAGATCGATTCGAAAGACCGGATATATATAGGAAATCAATATCCGAAATGGACGGGCGGTGTTTCCAGTAATTTGTCGTTCAGTGGTTTCGACTTCTATGTAAGGGCAGACTATACAGCCGGACATACGATTTATAACTGGGCGAGGATGTTTATGGATTACACGTTGTTCGGAAGCAACAATATGACGCAGGATGTTGTAAAATACTCCTGGAAAAAGCAAGGAGATGTAACGGATTATCCTCGTTTTTACAGAGGTAATTTCACACAGTGCAATGCAACGGGAGCAAGACCCGGATCGATGTATTACGAAAAGGGTAATTTCCTGTGTTTCCGTGAGGTGACTCTTTCTTATTCTTTCTTGCCTGAGATATTTAAAAAAGCGAGAATCAGTAATGTACGTGTATCCGTAACAGGTAGCAACCTTTTGTATATTACAAGTTATAAGGGGCTGAACCCTGAAGATGGAGGAACCGATAACGGGCGCTATGCAATGCCTAGAAACGTGACTTTTTCAGCTAATCTTACATTTTAAAAACATGACGTTATGAAAAATAGAATCAGAATAATTAGAAACGCAATAATAGCCGTCTTGTTTACTTCGTTAGTAAGTTGTGATGTGCTGGATGTAGAACTACCGAGTGTAATCAGTGGCAATTCATTTTGGAAAACAGAAGAAGATATCAAGGCTGCAATTCAGGGAATGTATACTCACTTGAGAGAAGTTGACGAAGAATTGTTTTTATTGGGCGAATCCCGTGCCGAGACAACTGGTTTGAATGCAGCAGGTAGTGCCGGTGGGTATGATATTTATTTTAATAATACGCTTACCTCCGCAACGGTCGGGGCTGAGTGGAAAACCTTCTATTCGTTAATCAATTCGTGTAACTTGATTATCAAATATGCGGAAGGTGTCAATTTTAATTCCCAGGCAGATAAAAACTATTATTTGGCACAAGCTTATGTGATGAGAGCCTGGGCCTACTATGTAATGGTCCGCTCTTGGGGAGACTTGATTATCCGTACCGAACCGGTTGAGGGTACAGACCCTAAAGTGCTTTACAAAGAGAGATCGTCTGTCGCAGAAGTATTCACACTTATCAAAAGTGATATCGATAAATCGATTGAACTCTTTGCCGACCATCCGAATAGCGGCGCGCCTGCCAGTGGAAGAATCTATTGGAATAAACCAGCGGCAAATGCTTTAAAAGGTGATGTTTATCTTTGGACGGGAAAACGGCTGAATGGAGGAGAAAAGGATTTCACAATTGCTTTGAATGCTTTGAAGGAAGTTAAGCAACCGGGAGTTGATTTGATCGCTGATTTCGGTAAAATATTTGATGTAAGCAATAAGTTCAACTCGGAACTTCTATTTTGTGCTCATTATCAGAAAGACGAAAGAAATCATAACTTCTATTGGCATACTTGGATCATCCAGGCAGGCGTTCCGGGAAATATCGATGATGAAACCAGAAATATGCTTTTCCCGACAGGCGGCGGTCAGGCGCTTACTTGCCCCACGAAATTGTTGGTCGACTCGTATGATCCCGATGATACCCGAAAGGCAGGCACATTGTATGAAATATATACCTATGACGAAGCTGGCAACCGGGAATATTATCAAAGCGTGTGTATGAAGGGGAAAGGACTGGTTGAAAACGGACACAGATACTTTATGAGCCATGTTATTCTTTACCGCTATGCTGATGTTCTCCTGATGATGGCAGAAGCGAAAAATGCCTTAGACATGGATCCTTCCGATGAAATCAACCAGATAAGAAAAAGAGCATATGGAGAAAACTTCGACAAACATGTCTTTGTCAACGGTTCAAAAGAATATAATGATGAAGTGATTCTGAAAGAACGCTTGTTGGAGTTTGCCTTTGAATGTAAAAGATGGTGGGATTTATTACGTTTTGACAAAGCGTTCGATTTGGTTCCGTCTCTTCAGAATAAAAAAGGAAAAGATTATCTGAAATTATTCCCTATCAGCGATAATTTGATGAGTAAAGAACCCATGGTAAAACAAAACCCGGGATACGATAACTGACCAATAATAGTAAAATTCTCAAAGAAAAATTGAGTACAAAATTTTATTATTGAAGTCTATAATACAAAACAAATACTAAAAAAATGAGAATATTTTTGATAATACTCTTTGCTTTCTCCTGCTTTTCAGGCAATATACTGGCAAAAGAGTTGAACAAACAGCCGGGAGTACGAAAAATAAAAGATGTGGTTGTATACGACGACCCGCAGTTTTACGTAGCATTTCCGTCTGTTGTAAAAAACGGTGATGACTATCTGGTCGCCTTCCGCCGTGCCCCTAACAGGGTCATGTTGAAAGAGCCGTACCCGACACATACCGATTTGAATAGTTACTTAGTAATGGTCCGTTCCAAAGATGGTGAAACCTGGACAAAAAATCCCGAATTAATTTATGCACATCCTTTTGGCGGATCCCAGGATCCCTGTCTGTTGAAGCTGAGAGACGGAACGTTGCTTTGTACGAGTTACGGTTGGACACACCTCCGCGAGGATGCGATTGCGAAGTTGAAACAACCTGTTTACCACGAAGGAGGATGGGTAGCCATGGGAGGATATATTATGCGTTCCTTTGATAATGGCAAGACATGGGAAGGACCGATCTATCCTACCGCAGTGAAAGATGGAATCTATAAAGACCCGATGGGAAACCCGTTATCTGCCTATAACAGAGGAGCCTTGTATGAAGGTAAAAGCGGAAGAATTTTTTGGGTAGTGGCTGCCATGGATGACTATCCGCTTACAAAAACATCCAATCACCTGCTTTATTCAGACGACAAAGGGCTGACCTGGCAATACGCAAGTCTCGTGGCAACTCATGAGAAATTCATATTCAATGAAGCTTCTGTTTATGAGACACCTAAAGGAGATATAGTCGCATTCATACGTACCGAGAACCCGGAAACACGCGCCTGCATCGCTCGTTCTACAGACGGTGGAAAAACGTTCAAATGGCAACCGATGGGTTTCTACGGACACCCGCTGGCAGCTGTAAGGCTACCGGACGATCGCGTGTTTCTGACATACGGTTACCGGGAGAAACCCTGCGGCGTACGGGCCCGGATTTTAAATGCAGAATGTACAGACTTTGCAACTGCAGAGGAAATCATACTTCGTGATGATAACGGACCCGGTACAGACGTGGGCTATTCATGGCCGGTCGTACTAGATGATAATAAAGTACTGGTCGTTTACTATATAACGAGAGACGACGGTCAGCGCTATATCGGAGGTACGATCCTGGAAGTAGACCCAAAGAAAAAATAGCATATTGATTTTCTGCTTAAAATAAGAGGGGGAGAGGTCGACAGACCTCCCTCCGCTTTATAACTCCTAACATGTAAGATATAACTCAAAATGAAAAGATACTTCGTATATCTGTTTTTTTATTCTTTCATATCCTGCCATCTTTCTGTGGAAGATAAAGTGTACAATTCCGGAATACATATCATACCGGAACCCTTACAGCTGGAAGTTCGACAAGGCGTCTTTCCTGTCAGCAACTCGACCACCTTATCACTGGAAAATGGTGATTGGGAAAAAGAAGCCTCTATATTAATGAATAAGCTGGAAGAAGCAAGCGGATATAAACTCTCTTTTTCGGATAACTCTTCCAATAATTGCATTAGGTTCAAAACGAATGAAAAACTGGGAGATGAAGGATACGAAATAGAAGTAGACGACCGGCAAATATCACTTTCGGCCGCCACAGAAAAGGGTATGTTTTATGCTATACAAACATTCTTCCAACTCTTACCGGCAGAAATTGAAAGTGCGAAACCATTGAAAATGAAACTATCTGTTCCTGCTGTTAAAATTGCAGACCATCCACGGTTCAGTTACAGAGGAGTGATGATAGACGTGAGCCGCCATTTCTTTACCGTGGAAGAACTGAAAAAACAGATATCCGTGATGGCCATGCTTAAACTGAACCGCCTGCATTTGCATCTGACGGATAATCAGGGATGGCGTATCGCTATCGATAAGTATCCGCAACTGGTTGAATATTCTGCCGTACAGGAAACATATAATGAAGAGTTATACGGTCCTTGCTATTATACAAAAGAAGATATAAAAGAACTGGTAGCCTATGCCGACCGTCATCATATAGAGGTGATACCCGAGATAGAGTTCCCGGGACACAGTTTGTCGGCCCTGGTTCCTTTCCCCGGATTGTCATGTAGCGGCGGACCTTTTAAAAGTGAACAGGTCTTTGGCTATGAAGAGAATGTCTTTTGTGTAGGCAACGACTCCGTGTTCACTTTTATGGAAAATGTATTGACGGAAATAGCTGAACTATTTCCAGCTCGCTATTTACATATCGGGGGAGACGAATGTGTTAAGAGATATTGGCAAACATGTCCCCGTTGCCAGGCATTAGCCAAAAGGCTGAACCTCCGCCCAACTCCGGAGCACTCGGTGGAAGAACAATTGCAAAGCTATGCCATCAAACGGATGGAGCGTTTTATCTCCGGTACGTTGGGTAAACGCATGATCGGTTGGGAAGAAATTCTGGAAGGCGGATTACCTGAAGATGCAACCGTAATGAGCTGGAAAGGCACCGAATGCGGAGCCAAGGCAGCAGCCACAGGCCACGATGTTGTTATGGCCTCCATGGCCGATGGCCTCTACCTATGTGCTGCACAAGGCACCGATGAAGTAGAACCGGCTGCTATGGGCGGACAATCTTACCTGAAAGACGTATACGATTTCGAGCCGCTTCCAAAAGAGTTGGCTCCCGACAAAAGAAAACATGTAATCGGTACCCAGGCATGCTTATGGAGCGAATGGACGCCCTCCGGAGAACTGTTGGAATACATGCTCTATCCCCGAACCATGGCTTTGGCGGAAACAGCCTGGACAACACCCGAAAAGAAAAACTGGGACGACTTCCTGCGCCGTCTGGAAAACATGCAGGTCCGTTTGGATTTGAAAGGCATCAATTACCACATCCCGCTTCCGGAAGGAGAATTGACGACCAACAAAGTCTTTACCGGAGATTCTGTCGTGTTGGAATTTAAAAACAGCCGTTCCCTGCCTATGGTCTATACGACAGACGGATCAACTCCCGACATGCATGCTTCCTCTTTGCCGGAGCGGTTAGTACTGCACCAGCCGTGTACACTCAAAGTCTGTACAAAGACTGCAAGCGGCAAACTCAGTCCGATACGTACCATAAACGTTGACAAGCAAACACCCAGGCCCACAGTTGACGGTATCTGCAACGGACGAATCCACCTCCGGCTGGCAAACGGCCTTTTTAAGGATCGTAACGACTTTGCAAAAGCAGTATACGAAACAGATACGATAATAAACTCTTTTGCTGCATATAATAACAATAAATTCGATTTCAAAACCCCCGGACTGGCATGCTATTCCGGCGAAATCGAAGTACCGGAGACGGGTATTTACACTTTTAAATCGAACGCGGATGAGTTGTGGATTGCAAAAAGACTAGTAATCTGTAATCCCACCTCTTCCCGCTTTTATGAGCAGAAGACGCAGATCGCCCTCGAAAAAGGTATTCATTCTTTCGACCTCGTGTTTTCCAACCGCTTGAAAGAAGGATTTGCCACCTGTTGGTACCCAATCGATTTTCAATACCTCCCGCCTTCCGGTGGCGAGTGGATAAAAAGTAATTAAAATTTTGTATAAACCATGAAGCACATATATAAACTATTGTTGGCAACTATCCTGTTGGGAAGTTGCCAAATCGACGGAAGTCAGACGGATTTGAATATAAACAGAAATCCGGGCGAACTCTTCCTGAATACAACTCCCCATAAAAAAATGATCGTCGACGTCGATATGTGTACCGATGTAGACGACGCTTGTGCCCTGCGGATCGCAACAGCACTCGACGACGACGGCATCATTGACCTGCAAGGAGTAGCCTTTTCCGTAAACGGACCCAATAACCTCGATGCCCTGCGCGGTTTTCTCCTTCACGAAGGCAAGCCCGATGTATTGATAGGAAAAAGCGCGGTAGCCAACCCGCCTGAAGAATCACCCTACTGGGATCTGATGGCCGAATATAGCGATGGCAAGGTGGATGCTTACGAAGCTGTAAAAATGTACCGCAAAATACTCGCCGAAAGCGATACCCCGGTCGATATCGTTACAACCGGCTACACCACCAACATCGAGTGCCTGCTGAAAAGCGAACCAGACGAATACTCCGAGCTTACGGGCCAGGAACTCGTCAAAAGAAAATGCGGACAACTCTACGTCGTAGGCGCAACCTATCCGGAAGGGCGTTGCAACAACATCTGGTTTGCCCCCGCAGCCCGTACGGCGGCAGATTATATCAGCAAGCATTGGCCCTATCCGATACTCTTTTTCACCAACAATGTAGGCGGATTGCTCGTATGCGGCGCCGGCTTGCAACAGGTAGACACCGAACGCAAAGACATCGTAACCCGTGCCTTATACGCCTTCGGAACCGATACCGGACGGCTTGCCTGGGACCCTTTCGGCGTATGGTGTGCCGGATATGCCTGTGGCAAAATCAACCGGCTGGGCTTCAAACGAGTAAATATATTCATTGATACCGAAACGGGGCGCAATACATTTGCCGATGCAACCGACGGAAAGCATTACGTCATCTATCCGCTATGCAATAACAAAAACTATTATAATGCCATGATGGATCACCTGTTAATTAAAAAAGCCAAACTTTAATTGCTGACCGAATTATTTAATACCCATTTAAAACACATTTTTTAATAAATAAAAGAATATGGAAAAGATAAACAGACGACAGTTCATAAGCCAGTTCGGACTGGCCACAGCAGCCATGTGCGTTTCTCCACGCTTCGCATTTGCCAAGCCACTCGCTTCGGATAAGAAAATCCGTCTGGGCGTAGTTGGCGGCAACTTCGGTTTAGGTTTTTTCTTCCACGAACATCCCAACTGCATCGTTGAAGCTGTGAGCGATCTGGACACCCAACGGAGAAACAAACTGATGGAAGTCTACCAATGTAAAAAATCATACGAATCACTGGAGAAACTGCTCCGTGACCCCAAAGTCGAAGCCGTAGCCCTTTTCACCCCGGCACCCGACCATGTGCGCCACACAATCCAGTGCCTCGAGGCCGGCAAACACGTGCTCTGCGCCGTTCCGGCCGCCATGAACGAAGAAGAATGCCATCAGTTGTTTGAAGCCGTGAAACGTTCCGGACTCACGTACATGATGGCCGAAACAACCACCTACCGCGAAGAAACCATGATGGCACAGGAATTCTATCGCGCAGGCAAGTTCGGAAACATCTTCAGCAGTGCGGCCCACTACTACCATCCCGGCCTGGAAACCTTGTATTTCGACGAAAACAAGAAACCGACCTGGCGACACGGCCTCCCGCCGATGCTATACCCTACGCATGTTACCTCTTTCCTGATCGCCGTCACCGGCGAAAGACTCGTAAGCGTAGCCTGCAACGGTTGGGGCGATGGAAGCCCGCTGTTGAACAACAACCCTTATGGTAACCCCTTCTGGAATGAGACGGCACTCTTCCGTACCGACAAGGGCAACTCCTTCATGGGCGAAGTATGCTGGCGAGGTGCGCTGGTAGGTGTTGAAAGAGGCCAGTGGCATGGCGACAAAATGAGCTACTATTCCGAATACAAAGGCCTGGGCTCGCATCAGGTAGTCGCCAGCGAAATGCAAGGCAAAGACGAAGGCGGCTTCGTTGTCGACGAACCCGAAATGCACTTTGTCGAAATGAAGCCCTTCTGGAAGACCGGCCTGCCCGGAAAGATCAGCCATATCAGCGGACACGGCAACTCGCATTGTTTCATTACCCACGAGTTCATCAGCTCACTTGTGGAAAACCGCAAGCCCGGGGTCGATGTACATGAAGCGCTGGCTTACACCATCCCTGGTATCATTGCCCACAAATCGGCCATGCACGACGGCGAGTTATTGAAGATACCGGTATTCGATTAAACATTTATACATGTATAAAATATACCATGACTAATACATTTTTACATTTTTTTTCATGCTATAGAATTGTGTGATAACCAATGCAGCCGGTCTGTGACAGATCGGCTGCATTCTTGTATGTTCTGCCTTCAGTGATGTTCCACTTGTAAGGAATGGCGTAATATAGGTAGTTCCCCGACTAATTCTCCTTCTTGGAAATAAAATTTGAAAAATTTCAGTAAGAAATTGAGTACAATTTTTTAATATTAAAGTCTGTATAATAAATAAAGGAAAATGAGCGACCAGATGCACATAGATAGTCTATGGAAGCGCTTTCTTAAAGGCGACGACCGAGCATATACAGAGTTGTACAACCTGTATATAGACGACTTGTTCGCCTACGGCATGCACTTTACCACCAACCGCGAGTCGGTTAAAGATTGTATTCAGGAGGTTTTTATCTCTCTATATAAAGATCGTTCCAAACAAAGGAAAGTAAATAATATAAAAAGTTACCTTTTTGTATCGTTGAAAAACGAACTGTTCGATCTGTTCAAAAAAAGTGTTGAATATTATCAGATAGAGACAATAGAACCTGTTTTTCAAACGGAATATTCCGTAGAAGACCAGTTTCTGAAAAATGAGACTGCTAGTAATAATGTTGCCAGGGTGAAAAAACTTTTGCAGGTCTTGTCGCCCAAGCAAAACGAAGTGATCTATTATCGCTATGTAGAAGAGATGTCGTACGATGAAATAGGAGAACTGATGCACATGAACAATCAATCTGTACGTAACCTGGTTCATCGCTCTATCCTGAAGATAAGAGAACTCATGCATAATGATATATTTGTTCGTTTTTGATAAATTGATTATTGGATTAACAAGATGGAGAAGAAATATAAGAAATATACAGTAGATGAATTATTGCAGGATGATTATTTCATATCATCTATCTTGCATCCTACACAGGAGAGCCGCGAGTTTTGGGATTTTCTGATACAAAGTGACAACTTGTCGGCACAGGATTTTGAAGAAGCGGTTTTTTTTATCGAGGTAGTACACTCTCCTAAAGAAAAACTCCTTCGTAAAGAAAAAGAAGCATTGTGGAGTAAAATAGAAATAGAAAATAAAAGTTCTCTGAAGAAAAAAATACGGACGCTTTATGCCGCCTGCTTCTCGGCCGTGGCATGTGTATTCATTTTGTTGGGTGTATCGCTCTATTTCTTTTATGAAAGCAACCGGCAGGGAGATAATATGATTGATATGATTGCCGCTTTCAAAAAAGAGAAGAATGTACAGCCCGGATCAGACATTTGCCTGGTGTTGTCGGACAACAAACAAATGAGATTTGAAGAAGACAATACAGATGTCAAATACGACGATAAAGGACAAATCAAGGTCAATTCCCAAACGGTAATGGAGGGAAATAAGGATAAAAAGGCAGTTGGCGATAAAAAAGAAAAAGAGGCGACAGTTACCTATAACCAGTTAATCGTACCTAAAGGCAAACATTCCACCTTGTTGCTGTCTGACGGCACCAAACTTTGGGTGAATGCCGGATCGCATGTCATATTTCCCGTCTCGTTCAAAGGCGATAAGAGGGAGATTTATGTAGATGGCGAAGTCTTTCTCGACGTAACCCGCAACGAAGGCAATCCCTTTGTTGTGAAAACAGACCGGATGGCTGTCGAGGTGTTGGGAACCTCCTTTAATGTCAAGTCGTATGGTCATGAAGAGACGGATGATGTCGTATTGGTGACAGGTTCCGTACATGTCCGCACGGAAGCAGGCCGGAAAGCCGAGTTGATTCCTAATCAACGGTTCCGGTGTACATCGGCCGGCGATGTGGATATTCAGACTGTAGATGTATATGATTATATATCCTGGAAAGATGGTTTGTTGCAATATAAAAAAGAACGTCTATCCGTCATATTGCAGCGATTGTCGGATTATTATGGAAAACCGATCCAATGGGAACCGGAATTGGAACGCCTGACTTGCTCGGGTAAACTGGATTTGAAGGATGATATGGAAAAAGTCTTGAACGGATTAACCAAGATGATTCCCGTAAAGTTCGTGAAACAAGATGATTGCTATTATTTTAGCGTAACCCCCTTAAACAGCAAGCCTATGGAGTAATGAGTATAAAAAACCGGATAACATACCCCTACATTATCCGGCATAATTCAAATTGAAAATTTCACAGAGTATCAACTTAAATCAATACAAATGTATGATAAATAATTTAAAAGGCAGCCATACGCATGCCGTTTTTAGTAGATTCATTCGGATTATGAAACTGATAAACCTATTCTTCATAGCAGGTATATGTTTCGCGAATGCTGCAAGCAGTTATTCGCAGTCCACTTTGTTAACCTTGGAAGCAGACAACAATACCCTGGAAGAAGTATTCAAAATGATAGAAAAAAACAGCGAATATGTTTTTTTCTATAGTGACAAAGCTGTTAACCTAAAGAAAAAGGTCAGTATTAATGTGAAAGATCAGACGATCGACAAAATACTCGATCAAGTGTTGCTGCAAACCGGAAACGCTTATTCGATCGACGACCGCCAGGTGTTCATCGGCGCCGCAGCAAAAAACAAACGAAACACCACTCCACTGCCCGCGGTTGCGCAGGTAGAGCGCATCGATGTGACAGGCGTTGTTCAGGATAAAGCAGGAGAACCTGTTATCGGAGCAACTGTTGTGGAGAAGGATAATCCGACGCATGGTACCATTACCGACCTGGACGGCCGTTTTGAGTTGCGTGGTGTACCTAAGAATGCTGTATTGCAGTTCTCTTTTGTAGGTATGCAAGCAAAGGATGTGGCTGTGAACGGAAAGAAAATATTCAATGTCATTTTGGAGCCAAATACAGTCCTGGATGAAGTCGTTGTCGTTGGATATGGCACACAGTCAAGGGCTACATTGACTACCTCTGTCTCCAAGATGGATACGAAAGCGCTTGAGAGCGTACCTTATTCAAACCTTGTTACAGCGTTGCAAGGAACCGTATCCGGTGTCAGAGTACAGTCTACTACCGGACAGCCGGGTGCAAACCCCCGTATCATCGTGCGTGGCGGTACCTCAATCAACAGCCCCGATGGCGCTGATCCGATCTATATCGTGGACGGTGTGATCCGTAACGACATCGATGGTATTAATTCCGATGATATCGAGTCTATGCAGGTACTGAAAGATGCCGCATCCACTGCCATCTATGGTGCACGCGGATCAAACGGTGTCGTTCTGATTACAACAAAAACAGGTAAAGCTGGAAAAACCAGTGTCACTTATAAATACGACCTTACACTTTCCCAGGTAGGAAAAAGATATGATATGGCATCTGCCCGCGACTATATCTATTATAGCCGTATCGGACATCAGATAGCCGATCAGCGCTGGGGATTCGGCCTGAATGATCTTTATACGGCCACAGGTGCCGGTACGGGTAACGACCTGACAGCGAATACAACTTATACAACACAATATCTGACTCCGGAAAACAAACATAAATTGAACGAAGGATGGGAAAGTATGCCCGACCCGATCGATCCGTCGAAAACCATCATCTTCAAAGGGACAGACTGGCAGGACGTGTTGTTCCGTACAGCCGTTTCACATAATCATAATGTCAACGTTTCGGGTGGTTCCGAAACTGCTACTTTCAATGCCAGTGCAGGCTATATGAAGAATGAGGGTACCGTTATCACTACATACTATGATCGTTTGACATTCAACCTGGGTGGAGAAGTGAAGCTGCGTCCTAACCTGAAGATCGGCGGACGTGCTTCCTATAGTAAGTATACCAATAACGGTGTGAATGAAACAAGTATCTTTGCTCGTGCCATCGGACAGGCGCCGACAACGAAATATACTTTCGAAGACGGTACGCTTTCTCCCGGTATCAAAGGGAACGGAAACCCGGCTTATCATTTGCATCGGAATACCAATAAGAATAGCGATGAGAATATCACGTTCATCTTCGATGGAAACTGGGAGATTATTCCGGGCCTGACATTCGCGCCGTCATTCTCTATTTGGAAAGAAGCTTTGGATACATATTCCTTTACCCCTTCTTACAAGGATGGTGTGAACAACGTGAATACAGTACGCCCGGCTAGTGCCAGTTATTCTAAATGGTGGCAGACACAGGCGGATGCCGTATTAACATACAATAAAGATTTTACGGATCATCACTTGAACGTCATGGCTGGTTATTCCTACTATTTCAAGTCGAGCTATGGCATGTCGGCCAGTGGGGATGGTGCGTTGACCGACTTGATTCCGACGTTGAACGCGGTTTCCAATTACAAGCATATGACCAGCAATTTGTCGAAACAGATTATGTTGGGTTATTTCGGAAGAATCAATTACAACTACAAACAGCGCTATCTGTTGTCGGTGAATGCCCGCTACGATGCTTCTTCTATGCTGGGTAGAGAGCATAAATGGGGGTTCTTCCCCGGCGCTTCTATCGGATGGAATGTGCATGAAGAAGCTTTCTGGAAAGATATGAATGCAGATGCTTTCCGTTTGAAACTGAGAGGCAGCTATGGTGTCAATGGTAATATTACCGGCATGGGACCGTATACGGCGCAGGGCGAATACGCTGTTGGCGAGGGAAGGTATATGTGGGTAAACGGAATTGCGAATAAGGTTTTGCCGAATGAAGATTTGAAATGGGAACAATCGAAAACGTTCGATGTCGGTGTGGATGTCGGTTTGTTCGATCAGCGTGTAGATGTTATTTTCGATTATTTCAATCGTAGAACTGATGATTTGATTACGCAGTTGCCGATGCCTTTGTCGTCTGGTTTTGATGTGATTACTACTAACTACGGTAGTTTGAACAACCGCGGTATCGAAGTAGAGGTGAAGGTGCAGGTAATGCCGAAAAGATCCGAATTGCAGTGGGAGTTAGGTTTCAACGCCTCTCATGTGAAAACCAAGATTCGTAAACTTCCGGAAAACGGTGTGGAAAGAAACCGGGTAGGAGGTTATTATGCCTGGAATCCGGAAATCAACGACTACGACTGGGTAGGTGGTCTTCAGGAAGGTGGCCGGATCGGTGATCTTTTTGCCTGGAAGTCGTTGGGAATCTATGCTACCGATGAGGAAGCGAAGGCCGACCCCGTGGTTGATATGATGGACCCGTATGAAGATAAGACCAAATACGGTGGTGATACCCGCTGGTATGATGCCGATGGTAATGGCCAAATCGATGAGAAAGATATTTGTTATATGGGTAATACGTATCCGAAGTGGACAGGCGGTATTTCAAGCTCCTGGAGTTGGAAGAATTTCGATTTGTACCTGCGTATGGACTATATGACCGGACATACTATCTTTAACGAACAGAAGATTTTCCTTTGCGGACGCTGGGCTGGTAACCTCAATATACCGCAGGAAATGATCGACAAGAGCTGGAAAAAGCAAGGTGACATAGCTGCATTGCCGGTGTATATACCGAATGAAGATTATAACTTGTGGAGAGGTGGCGATTGGTATGGATTGGGTATGATGAACTCTGAATTTTATGAATCGGGTAATTACCTTTGCATCAGAGAGCTTACGTTGGGTTATAAACTGCCGCTTACAGGTATGATGAGTAAAATTTTTCAGAACCTGAAAGTGAATGTAACCGGAAACAACCTTCATTATTTCACGAAATATTCGGGTGCGAATCCCGAGTTCGGAGGAAAAGATTCAGGGCGTTATCCTCTTCCCAGAAATGTGATTTTCGGCGTATCTGCTACATTTTAATTTAATTTCGTAAAACTCGATAAGTTATGAATAAGTATAGTAATTTATTTATATGCCTGTTTGTTCTGTTATTTTGCTCATCATGTGGGGATCTTTTGAACCAGAAGCCTGAGAGTGCTATTACAAACGAGTCTTTTTGGACGAATCAAGATGATGCAACAGGGGTCTTGACGCATTCGTATGTACAACTCAGGTCGATGTCGTGCGGTGAGTTGTTTACGTTGGGAGAATCCAGAAGTGATGTGATTACGAGGGCAGTCACAGGGGATATCTATGAGCGGTATTATAAAAATACGTTGAGCCAGGAATTACCGGGTCCCGACTGGACTTCACTCTATAAGATTGTCAATGAGGCGAATCTGCTTATTAAATATATACCTCGTATCGATGCGGTTGAGGCCACAAAAAATAACTTGTTAGCAGAGGCTTATTCATTGCGGGCTTATCTGTATTTTGTGTTGGTTAAAACCTGGGGCGGTGTTCCGCTCCGGGTAGAGCCCACCGAAGGTTACAATCCGGAAACCGTACATAAAGGCCGGGCTACAGTGGAAGAGGTTTTCAAAGTGATAAAAGAGGATTTGGATAATGCGATCGCTTTGTTCCAGGACAATACTTTCTGGGCCTCCAGAAACCGTTTCTCCCAGCCGTTTGCCAATGCCTTGAAGGCCGATGTTTATTTGTGGACAGCCAAACGGTGCGGCGGAGGGAATGCCGATCTGGAGACTGCTTTGGCGGCTTGCAATGAAGTGCTGAAGGCTGATGTGGCGTTGCTTCCGAACTTTGCCGATCTGTTTGAATTTGGTAATAAAAGCAATGAGGAGATAATCATGTCTATTGCAAACACTATTTATGATGGTGGGGAGAATTATTTTAAGGATAACTATTCCGGAGCAGACGGCGGTATGATAGATCCGATTAGCGGAGAGGTGATAGGTACTACCGGGAATGGTATGGCTTGGACTGTAAGCGATTTGGTTAAAAATCAATTTACAGATGACGATAGCCGGAAAGAGGCTTCTTTTGTCGATGGGTTGAGATATGGTGAAAATAATGAGATGGAGTATCCGGCTTTGATTCGTAAAGGGCGGGGAGTCGTACAAAATGGTCAGAGGTATTTCAGGAGTGATTTCGTTTTATATCGCCTGGCAGACGTGCTGCTTATGAAGGCTGAAGCCAAGAATGCATTGGGACAGGATCCGTCTGAAGAGATGAACCTGATCAGAAAGAGAGCGTATGGTGATAATTTTGACAAACACATCTTTGTGAACCGGTCTAAAGAATTGAATGACGACGAGATTCTGAAAGAAAGATTGCTGGAATTGGTGTTCGAAGGAAAAAGATGGTGGGACCTCATACGATTCGGAAAAGCATTTGATATAGTGCCTTCATTGAATAATAAGAAAGGGCAGGATCACATGTTGTTATGGCCGCTTAGCTTGACTGTATTGACTCGTGAACCGCAAGTCGGACAGACTCCTGGTTGGGGAGACTGATTCTCTTGAAAATAGAATATAGGGATGAGATATTTACTTGTTAGTGTAATAATAAGTATTGGTATTGGTCTGTTTGGTTGTAAACAAGAACAGAATGCTGGGGAAAATACATCACTTCCCCAGCATGTTCAAGTACGAAACGTGATTATTGATGCCGATACGGATAATGAACTGGATGACTTGCTTGCAATCGCTGCTGCTTTGAAGTCGCCTAAGCTGGAAGTCATCGGAATGACTGCTGCGCAATGGGATGGAAGGAATAATACGGTGCGGGAAGGACATGATCCTTGGTGGAATGATAATTCTGCCTATACCAGTTGGCTGATGAATGCCGTATTGGTGCAGTTATTAGACCGGACAGACCTCCCCTTACCCGTGGGAAGTGAGAGGAAGATCGTTTATAAAAAAGGGAGTCCTGAAAACAACCCTCGCAGAAGTGAGGCAACGGATTTTATTATCCGCAAAGCATCAGACTTGCCTCCGGGAGAAAAGTTGACAATCATCAGTACCGGAGCCCTAACGAATGTGGCATCTGCTGTAATGGTGAAGCCTGAAATAGCTAAAAAGATAGCGCTTTACTGGCTTGGGCAAACTTATGATTTTGAAAGGGATGTATGGATAGGCGAACATGAATTTAATGTGGCTAATGACTTGGAGGCCTTTGATCTTCTTTGCGATGCAGAAGATTTGGAATTTCATATTATGCCTAATAACGTAAGCGGATTACTGCGTTTTCATAATGCCCATTCGATCAATAAGCTTGAAAAGGTGGAAGGTATAGGTACTTTTATAGCGGATCGGTGGAGAAAGAGGATTGGAGACAATATGACTTCTTCCTGGACCATGTGGGATGTAGCTCTTATTTATGCGATCACCAATCCGGAATGGGCGGAAGAAAAGAAGGTCGATACGCCTCCGGGTACAACCAAAAGAAAGGTCGATATATACACGAATATCGATGCGGAGAAAATGGAGAATGAGTTTTGGAATGCTTTAGGTTGTAATGTCCCTGAGGGACAGCAAGCGGCAGCACAGCCACAGATACGAAAAGTAAAAGATGTGGTTATTTATGAAGATCCTAAATTTCATGCAACATTTCCTTCGGCTGTAAAGCTGGGGCCCAATGAGTATACGGTGGCATTCCGGCGTGCACCGGACAGAAGAGCTTTTGGTGAACCTGGGAATGCGCATGTCGATCCTAACAGCTATTTGGTGCAGGTTCATTCGAATGATGGTGAAAACTGGACGAAAGATCCGGAGTTAATCTACGCCCATCCTTTTGGTGGTTCACAGGACCCTTGCTTATTGCAATTAAAGGATGGAACTTTGCTTTGTGCCAGTTACGGCTGGGCTTTTTCCTCTCAGGAGGGTATAGACAATTTAGGAAAACCTGTTTTGCATGAGAGTTGGCATGGTGGTGAAATTGCATTTTTAGGAGGATATATCTTGCGGTCTTTTGACAAGGGGAAAACATGGGAAGATCCGATTATTCCTCCAACGCTGGATTCGGAAATTTATATCAGCGCAACGGGAGAGCCTCTGCCGACTTATAACAGAGGGGCCATGTGCGAAGGTAAAAACGGCAAGATTTATTGGATTGTGGCTGGTCATGATCCAGCCCCGTTAGGAAAAACCAGTAATCATTTGCTTGTATCTGAGGACAAAGGCGAAACCTGGCAGTATTCCGGACTGGTTGCTACCGATGATAGTGTTGCATTCAATGAAGCTTCCGTTTATGAAACACCGAAGGGAGATATAGTCGGTTTTCTACGGACTACTTTGTATGATCATGCATGTATTGCCAGGTCGACCGATGGAGGAAAGACTTTCGAATGGAAATCAATGCAATTCCAGGGGCATCCTTTGGCGGCTCTGAGGCTCCCTGATAATCGTGTGTTGTTGACATATGGCTATCGTCATAAGCCTTTTGGCATCCGGGCAAGAATTTTGAATGCAGAATGTACGGATTATGCCATTTCCGAAGAATTTATACTTCGTGATGATGGTGATGGACCGGATTTAGGTTATCCTTGGCCGATTATGCTGGAAGATAATAGAGTTCTTGTAGTTTATTATTATAATAAAAATGGCCATCGTAATATTGAAGGTACCATTTTGGATATAGACTGTAAAAAATAAAGAAATATATACCTTTAAATTCTAAGATCATGTAAAAGAACGCAGACAGAACAGATGACGCGGATAAACGCAAATTTATTTTATTAAATAACTTTGCCGTAATCTGCGTTCTGTCTGCCTTAATATCAATTATCTTCCGGCAGTGAGTGGATAAAAAATGAAATATGAGATGAAAGATAAATTTAGAATAATTTTGTTGGTCATCTTTTTGACCGGTTGTAAGACATACGAGAACCCGCAGGAAGACAGAAACGTGGATGAGCTGTATCTGAATACCACTCCCGGAAAGGAAATGATATTGGATGTCGATATGTGTACGGATGTGGATGATGTATGTGCGGTAAGGATTGCAACGGCACTTGATGATGATGGGACTATCGATTTAAAGGGTGTCGCATATTCAATAGTCGGAAAGAATAATCTGGAAGCATTGAGAGGTTTCCTGTTATATGAAAATAAACCGGATGTATTGATCGGAAAAAGTATGGCAAACAATCCGGATGAATCCCCTTATTGGGATTTGATGGCAGCATATAACGATGGTAATGTAAATGCGTATGAAGCTGTAAAAATGTATAGAAAGATATTGTCAGAAAGTAATACGCCTGTGGATATTGTCACTACCGGGTATACGACAAATATAGAAGCCCTGTTGAAAAGCCAACCGGATGAATATTCTGATTTGTCGGGGCTTGAGTTAGTAAAACAAAAATGCGGACAGTTGTATATCGTCGGTGGAACTTATCCCGAAGGGCGTTGTAATAATTTTTTCTTTACTAAGGAAGCCCGATTGGCTATTGATTATGTAAGTAAGACCTGGCCTTATCCGATACTATTTTTTACAAATGAAGTGGGGGGAATGCTCAGGTGCGGTGGTCAATTACAGGCTGTGGATATAGATAAGAGGGATATTGTAACTCGTTCATTGGTCGCGTTCGGGACTCAAAACGGTCGTCATGCTTGGGACCCTTTTGGAGTATGGTGTGCCGGGTATGCTTGCGGAAAAATTAACCGGTTAGGTTTCAAACGTGTAAATATAGCCATAGATACTGAAACGGGACGTAATACATTTACAGATGCCGCCGATGGAAAACATTTCGTGATATATCGGTTATGTGATGATGATAATTATTATAATATAATGATGGATCATTTATTAATAAAAAAAGCCAAACTTTAATTGTTAACACATCAAGGATTGAATTTAGTAATAACGTAACTTAATAAAAATAGTAGTATGAAAAACGTAAAAAAATGGTTGATACTAAGTATTTGTGTATTGGCCACAACTTCATTATTTGGCCAACAGGCAGTCGACTGGGCCAATTTCGAACGGTATGCAGAACAGAACAAGACTGTAAAAACACCTTCGAAAGTCGTGTTTATAGGAAATTCGATTACCGAAGGTTGGTGGTATGCTGATTCGTTGTTCTTTAAGAAGAATGAGTTTATAGCTAGAGGAATCAGCGGACAGGTCACATCTCAAATGTTGGTTCGCTTCCGTAAAGATGTGATCGATCTTAAACCTAAAGCGGTAGTAATCCTTGCCGGAGCTAACGACATTGCGGAGAATAACGGTTATATCTCTTTGGAGAATATCAAGGGAAATATTGTTTCTATGATTGAATTGGCGAAACTTCATAAGATAGATGTGATTCTGTGTTCTGTTTTGCCAGCTTATGACTTTAGTTGGCATAAGGGACTGGAGCCGGCGGAAAAAATTATCGAGCTGAATAAAATGCTTAAAGCATATGCAGACCATAATAGAATTACCTATGTAGATTATCACTCTAAAATGGCAGACGAACGGAATGGATTACCTGAAAAGTATTCCGGAGATGGGGTACATCCTAATGCGGAAGGATATAAGGTCATGGAAAATATACTTCTGCCGGTGTTAAAACGGTACTAGCGTTGATTCTTTGATCAAAAAACAGTTTTTTTAATCCATAACTACTAAAATGAAAGATGAGGGTATCCGACGGATACCCTTTTTTCTGTTTTTTGTTTTGTCATTTGATAATTCTTTTACCTTTGCATGGGTAACTGCATACATTATGGATAAGGAATCACAACACATCTGTAATCTTAGAAAAGGAGACACTACATCTTTTGAATATCTTTATACTGTTTGGAGCGGTAAACTCTATAACTTTGTTATGCGTATTTCGAAAGGGGATAGTTATCTGGCGGAGGAAATTGTACAAGCTGTATTTATCAAGGTTTGGGAAGGGAAGGAGTCTCTTGATCCCGGAAAATCGTTTGGAGCTTACCTTTGTACAATAGCCAAAAACCAACTCGTAAATATTTATCAGCACAGAATGCTGGAACAGCTTTATCAGGAAAAAGTAATAGCCTCCGAACCAACAGAAAACACAACTGAAAAAGAAGTCGATTATCACTTACTGGAAGAATACATTGACTCATTGATAGACCAACTGCCCCCTGCCCGTAGGGAGATATTTGTTCTAAGCCGCCGGAATATGCTGACTAATAAGGAAATTGCAGAAAAACTCAATCTTTCTGAAAATACGGTAGAATCACAGTTAACCAAGGCTATTTCATTCATGCGTAGCCGGATAAATCAACACTACGGTTTATCTGTTTCTTTACTCCTTTATTTATTAATTGATTAATAAAAGTTAAATGCACGAGGGCGGGTAACGGATTTGTATCTGTTGCCTGTATACCTAATAGACACAATAAAATGGAAAAGACTGATTACATACAATTATTTGATAAGTTCCTGTTAAAGCAGGCTTCTACAGAAGAAATTCAGGTTCTCATCCAATGGCTGAAAAGCGAAAGCTCTTTTCAGGACTGGGCGGATGAGGAATGGAATGCAGCGGCTTCAGAAATGGATACGAAATTACAACGGAAGTTGTTTGGACAGATAAAAGAAAAGATCAGTCAGATAGATAGGACGTATTTGCCGGAAAAAGAGAATAGACCTCGCAAATTCTATCTGTGGTCCGCCCGTGTTGCTTCTGTTATTTTATTATTGTTGATGACAGGTTTGTCTGTGTATTATTATACCATGAGCCAGATGATTATGCCTGATATGATTGTTTCTGTAGAGAAAGGACAAAAGGCAAATGTTGTACTCCCTGACGGATCGAAAGTTTGGGTTAATTCAGATTCCCGGTTGTCTTATGGTAGCCGATTCAATCAAAAAGAGAGAGTTTTGTCTTTGGAAGGGGAGGCCTATTTTGAAGTGACGCCGGATAAAGACCGTCCGTTTATTGTTGAGACGGACGAACTGGCTGTCCGTGCATTAGGAACCAGTTTTAATGTAAAATCTTATGAAGAAGAGAAAGATGTTTCAACTGTCCTCATGACCGGCAAAGTGGAAGTTACATCAGACTATGACCGTCTTGTCTTAAATCCGAATGAAAGGATCGTTTTCAATAAACAGACCGGACATATGGAAAAAAGTACTGTAGAGAATACCGGTGATTATATCAATTGGAAATATAATGCACTGACATTTAACGGTGAGACATTTGAAAATATTGTTCATACGCTGGAACGATATTATAATACCCGGATTGTATTCGAATCGGAAACATTGAAAAAATATCGTTTCACAGGAACTCCAGGTAATACCAGTCTGGAAAGTATATTGCAGATATTATCTCTGACTTCTCCTTTGTCTTATGAAGTAAGGGATAGTATGATTATTTTACGGGAAAATGTAAAACAGAAAGCTTATTATGAAAAAGCATTGAAATAGATAAATAATTTGTTTAACACTAAAGTATTGGAATATGGAAAACACGGGATAGAATGATAAAAAAGGGATAGTGTCAGACACCATCCCCTCTACTGTAATTTATAAACCGCACTTCGGTATCTCGCAAATAACAAGTGCAATTAATAAATACCTTTAATCTCTACAAATTTATGAATTATTTAATTAGTAGGACTATTTATGTCCTTAAAAAACGGCAATTTAGCTGGGTTAGATTAGTTTTATTAATATTGTTTATATCTCCTTCCCTTTTGGGGCAGATATCGATAAGTATACAAAAACAAACTTTACGTCAGGCTTTGAAAGCAATCGAACGTTCAGGTAATTATCAGTTTTTCTATAATGAAGATTTATTCAGTCTGGATAAAGTAGTGTCTCTGTCGGTAAAGGATGCTCCGATAGAAGATGTATTGGATAAACTATTGTCTGGTACGGATATCACCTATAAAAAAGAAAAGGAAAACCTGATTGTGCTGACATTGAAAGCAACATCTGTTACTCAGAAGCAAGAGAATCGGACTGTAAAAGGGACCGTTGTCGATGCTGCCGGCGAACCTGTTATTGGGGCAAATGTGGTGGAAAAAGGAACAACAAACGGTACAGTAACTGATTTGGATGGTAATTTTACATTGAATGTGTCTGCCGGTTCAACCTTAAGTATTTCTTATATTGGTTATACAGAACAATTTGTTTCAGTAGGCAACCTATCAACATTCAATATTAAATTGATGGAAGATACACAGAAGCTGGAAGAAATTATCGTTGTTGGATACGGTGCTCAGAAAAAAGTTAATCTGACGGGATCTGTTGCTTCTATTTCCAGTCAGGAACTGGTACAACGTCCTATTACATCGGTTGCATCCGGTATCCAGGGAATCGTTCCCGGTCTGACCATTACATCCGGTCAGGGTCGTCCGGGTTCCAGTGATAACACCAGTATCCGTGTACGTGGTACGGGTACATTAAACAATTCAGATCCCTATATATTGATCGATGGAATAGAGTCCGGTTCTATGAATCAGATTGATCCGAATGATATTGAGTCTATTTCTGTACTGAAAGATGCGGCTTCTGCTGCAATTTATGGTTCGAAAGCAGCCAATGGGGTAATTCTGATTACAACAAAGCGTGGTGTTTCCGGGCGTCCTGTTGTTTCTTATAATGCTACTTTCGGTTGGCAGACAGCAACTGGTTTTATCGAAAGAATGAACTCAGCTGATGCTGCAACTTATTACAATAAAGCATTGGAGTCAAGTGGTAAAGCCCCCCGCTTTACTGAAGAAGATATTAAGTTGTTTCGTGACGGCAGCGATCCTTACGGACATCCTGATACCGATTGGAATGATTTGGGTTTCGCGGGAAACGGCTTTATGCATCAACATAATATCAACCTGTCAGGTGGTTCGGAGAATATAAAGTATATGGCTTCTGTCGGTTACCTGAATCAAAATGGTATTATGAAACACAGTAACCGTGAGCAGTTCAATATGCGTACCAATTTGGATGCCAAATTATCGGATCATATTAATGTGCGTGCGAATATGTCGTTTATTCATAACGATTATGCAGACCCGACGAACTCGTATGTAGGAGGCGGTTCCGACCAGATTATCCGTCAGTTGAATCGTATCGCTCCCTGGATACCTTATAAGAATGAAGATGGAACGTATGGTACCATCGGTGACGGAAATCCTGTAGCCTGGCTGGATCTGGATCAGACATTGAATCGTAACAATCAGAATTTCTCTGGTATCCTGGCTGTTGATTATAACATAATGAAAGGTCTGAAATTTACAGCGCAGGGAGCATATGTATCCGATGTTCAGGATAGAAAAGAATTTGTCAAGGATATTCAATATAATACGATCAAATATCATGGTCCCAACTCATTGGATGAACGTACTTACCTATGGGACCGTACTTCATTGGATCTGTTGGTTAATTATGACAAAAGTTTCGGGAATCATAACCTGAAAGCAATGGTCGGCTATCGTATTGAAAAATATAATTATAAGTATACGAAGGCTTATCGTCAGAGTTTCCCGAATAATGATATGACGGATATTAATGCCGGTACCCAGTCAACCCAGACAAATGAAGGTTATTCCCGTGAATTGGCTATGATGTCTTATTTTGGACGTATCAATTATGACTATGCAGGAAAATACTTGTTCGAGGCGAATTTCAGGGCGGATGCTTCTTCCCGTTTCAGTCCGGATAACCGTTGGGGATATTTTCCATCTCTTTCTGCCGGATGGCGTTTGTCTGAAGAAGGTTTCATGGAAGGAACCAGTGACTGGATGCAATCACTGAAAGTCCGTGCATCATGGGGCCAGCTTGGAAACCAGGAGGCATTGGATGATTATTATCCTTGGTTAATAACTTATGCGATTGGTTCAAGTAGCGGGGGTAACTATCCTTTTGACGGAAATGTAAATACTGGTATTATGCAGAAAGCCCAGAAATTATCTACCATTTCCTGGGAAAAGTCGTCAAACTGGGGTATCGGTTTTGATTTGAGCGTACTTTCTTGCCTAGATTTTACAGTCGATTATTACAATCGTAAAACAACCGGTATTATTATGGATGTGCCTGTTCCCGGTAGTTTTGGATTAGATCCATATAAAGATAATGTGGGAGCCATGCGTAATTCAGGTTTTGAAGTGACAGCAGCTTTCCGTAAACAATGGAATGACTGGAAATTCTCAGCAACAGGGAATATGGCTGTGAATAAAAATGAAATTCTGAATCTGGGTGGTGTCAATGAAATGTTGGATAAAGATAATGCCTATTTTATCAATCGGGTAGGCTCTGCCTATAAATCATTTTATGGTTATGTTGCTGACGGCTTGTTTAGAAGTCAGGAAGAGGCTGATGCTTATACTGAAAAATACGGTAATCCGTTTGGTAATGCATTTAAAGCCGGTGATATTAAATACAAAGATGTCAATGGAGACGGTAAGCTAACTTCAGCCGACCGTGATGTCTCCGGATCAGAGCAACCAAATGTTACTTTCGGTCTGAATTTATCTGCTTCCTGGAAAAATTTTGATCTGTCGGTATTTATGCAGGGAGCTTGTGGTGTGTCACGTTATTTTAACAATGAAGTATTTGGTGAATTTACAGGAGATAGTTCACATCCTTCGACAGCCTGGTTTGATGCCTGGTCGCCTGAAAATCCGGATGGAACCTTCCCGCGTGTTGCGGAGTCAGACCGAACCAGCAGTAGTCCGAGTAACTATTCTACATTCTGGATCTTTAAGACAAATTATTTACGTGTCAAAAACATCCAGTTCGGATATAATCTGCCGGATAACTGGTTGAAAGGAATTGGCGTTTCACGTGCCAAGATTTATTATTCAGGTGAAAACTTGTTTAAGTTTGATAACCTGCCGGTTAATATCGATCCAGAAGCTCCTTCTGGCCGTGGTTCTCATTATCCGCAGGTATGTACAAATTCAATAGGAATAAATATAACCTTCTAATATACAGGAATTATGAAATCATTAAAATATCTTTCTCTTTCTTTGGTCGCATGTGGAGTTGCATTGAGCTCCTGTGATGATTTTTTCGATACGAAACCGTACGATCAACTCTCTCCTTCTACTTTCTGGCAGACGGAGGATGACGTTTATAGTGCAGCTACTGCATGTTATGATAAATGGAATGAGGCGAAAAACGGCTCTACAGATATTCTCTATGCCGATTGCCTTTCTGATATTGGATTTAATTATAGTAATACAAGTTATCTGAAAGTGACGGGTAACGGAGCAATGACGCAGGCCGCGACTGTGACTTACTATAATTATGAAACGATCCGTCGGTGTAATACTTTTCTGGAAAATGCAGAGAGTGTGGCTTTTGCAGATGAGGCAGAAAAGAAAGACCTGTTTGCCCAGGTTCGTACGATCCGGGCATACCGTTATTTTCATATGAACTTTTGGTATGGAGGTGTTCCATTGATTACCGACCTGCCTCAAACATCTGCAGAAGCACAGGTTGAACGTGCTTCTGAAGAGACTGTGAAAAAGTTTATTTATGATGAACTGGATGCTGCTATATCCGACCTGAAAGATAAACCGTCACAGCGTGGACGTATTGCCAAAGGAACGGCTTTGGCAATCAAAATGCGTGCAGCCTTGTATTGGGGCGATCTTGACCTGGCTATGAGTGCTGCCCGTTCGATCCAGAATCTGAACCAATATGAACTGGATCCTAATTTTCAGGAAATGTTCAGTATTAAAGGGCAAGGATCGAAGGAGATCATTTATGCCATGCAGCATGTTAGCAATACCTATGCATTTTCCAATATGATCCGTATGTTTAATAATCAGGACGGAGGTTGGGCTTCAATGGTTCCTACCCAGAATCTGGTTGATATGTATGAAATGAAATCCGGGTTACGTCCGGAAGAAGAAGGCTCCGGTTATGATCCTGTGCATCCTTTTGCAAACAGAGATCCCCGTTTAGCTCTGACGATCCTGTATCCGGGTATGGATTGGGTTGGTTCCGACGGAAAACAGCGGGTTATTAATACCTTGGATAAAAGTATTGATGGCGGTTCGAATGCCGACTATATGGATGCCGCTGATAATTCATCAAGAACCGGTATGATCTGGGCCAAATATACAGTTCCGTTGTCTCAGTATTCGGCATCATTAGGAAATGAAAATACGTGTCCGATCCTTTTCCGTTATGCGGAAGTCTTGCTGACAATTGCAGAAATTAACGTAGAAAAGAATGAGAATACAACAGAAGTTTATGATATACTCGACCAGCTTAGAGCACGCTGTGGCCATGTCGCTGTTGACAGGGCGAAATATAATACGCAGGAAAAACTCCGTGAACTGGTTCGTCGCGAACGTTGTATTGAAATGGCAGGAGAGGGTTTGCGCAGAGCTGACTTATTGCGCTGGAAAGACCAGAATGGAAAAATGCTGGCAGAAACGCTTATGAACGGCACATTGTATCGTATGATAGGTACTGTAAATGTAAATGAACCTGACCGTGACTTACGAGCAACTATTTCTGCTCCGACAGCAGAAAATGAGTCGTTGCGTAAGATTGAAGACCGGGTGTTCCGTCCATACAACCGTTATTTGCCATTTCCACAGGCCGAATTGGATAAGAACCCGAATTTAAAACAGAATGAAGGATATGAATAATAATAAGTATATGAAAAGGCTATTTTTAAGTTTGATATGTATCTGTATTTCTGTGCTTGGTTTTGCACAGGATCGTATTACAATAAAGCATGGTCCGTATCTTCAAAATTTGAAGGAAACGGAAGTAACGGTTGTATGGATGGTAGGCAAGCCGTCTGTCGGATGGGTAGAACTGGCACCGGATGACAATAGTGATTATTATCAACAGGAACGGCCGAAATATTTTGACTCGACTAATGGAGTAAAAAATACATCGTTATTGCATGCTGTGAAAATAACCGGTTTGACTCCCGGTACAAAATACCGTTACCGGGTATATTCGCAGGAAGTACTGGATCACCAGGGGGTGGAAGTTATGTATGGTAAGGTTGCTGCGACTGATGTTTATGGAGCTGAACCATTAATCTTTACAACCAATGACCGGAATAAACCGGAGACATCCTTTGTTATGATTAATGATATTCACGGTCGTACGGATGATATTCCTCAATTATTGAAGGTGGCTGATTATAAAAATACGGATATGGTGATTTTCAATGGGGATATGTTGAGTCAGTTGAAAAATGAAGAAGAATTGTTTACTGGTTTCATGGATGTATCGATCGATATGTTTGCCAAGGAAACGCCTATGTATTATGCCCGTGGAAATCATGAAACCCGCGGTATTTTCACAACTTTCTTCCAGCATTATTTCTCACCGAAGGAGCCGCATTTGTATTTCCTGCTTCGCCAGGGTCCGATCTGTTATATTTTCCTGGATACAGGTGAAGATAAACCGGATTCGGATATTGAATATAGTGGCATAACTGATTATGATAATTATCGGACGGAACAGGCTAAATGGTTGGTAGAAGCTGTAAAATCAAAAGATTTTACAGAGGCAAAATACAGAGTGGTTATTGCACATATGCCTCCGTTGCCTGACAAAAGGTTATGGCATGGACAAAAAGAGGTCCTGGAAAAATTTGTCCCTGTTCTGAATAATGCAAATGTCGATGTCATGCTGAGTGGCCATTTACATCATTATTTTAATAATAAGCCGACATCTTCTGTGAAGTTTCCTGTAATAGACAATGCCCACAAAACAGTGGTAAAAGGTGTTACGAAAGATAATAAGCTGGAATTAAAAGTAATGGATCTGGAAGGAAAGATGGTTGATCAGATAACATTAATCGCAAAATAAACAGATTATCTATTGTTGTCCCTATACGGAAAATTAAAAAAGGAGATTATCCCGATGAAGCCGGAGATAAATCTCCTTTTTGTCTCTAATAAAATCAAGAAACATTGTGTGGAAAGAAATAGGTGCCTTTCATAAAGAAAAGTAATTCACGTTATATTATTATCTTTGCCAGATAAAGAAACAAGGAATATGGAACGCTTTGCCGCAATAGATTTTGAGACCGCCAATGGGAAACGCAGTAGTGTATGCAGTGTCGGGATTGTCATTATGGAAGATAATCATGTGATCGATCAGGTGTATAGCCTGATCCGCCCGTATCCTAACTATTATACTCAGTGGACAACGGCTGTTCACGGACTGACACCGGAAGATACGAATGAGGCACCTGACTTTGAAGAAGTCTGGGCGAAAATTGCACCGAAGGTTGCCGATTTGCCACTGGTAGCCCACAACAGCCCTTTCGATGAAGGATGCCTGAAAGCTGCACATATGGCCTACGAACTGGCCTATCCCAAATATCAGTTCTATTGTACCTGCCGACTGTCACGAAAAATGTATCCTTTTCTGGTGAACCATCAGCTACATACTGTGGCTGCCTATTGTGGATATGACCTGAGGAATCACCATCATGCAATGGCGGATGCCTATGCCTGTGCACATATCGCTATTACAATGATGCGGGAAAAAGGTGTAAATACTTTACAGGAATTATTATAAAGGTTTTTCGGATACACCTAGGTCTAATTCGATTTAGAGGTAGGTGTAAATGAATTTAGAGGTACGTCTAAATCAAAATAGACGTACCTCTTTTTTATTTTTCATTGGGAAGACTTTCAATGAATAATGTGATGTCTCCTGAAAAACTATTCGGTTATGTCGGGCGAAGTCTGTTGTTTTCCGGCAATCTTATCTACTACAATCGCAATGGCACCGTCTCCGGTTACATTGCAGGCTGTTCCGAAACTATCCATTGCAATGTAAAGTGCGATCATCAGCGCCTGCAATGTCTCATTGAAACCGAGCATACTTTGCAGCAATCCCAATGCCGCCATGATCGCTCCTCCCGGAACTCCCGGCGCGGCTACCATCGTTATACCCAGCATCATGATGAATCCCGCCATTCCGGCAAAGGTGACCGGTTCTCCGGCCATGTACATGATCGCCATGGCGCAGGCCGTGATCTTCATCGTACTTCCGGAAAGATGGATGGTCGCGCAGAGAGGCACTACAAAAATAGCGATTGTCTCGCGGACACCGTTCTTTACCGTCTGGGCCAGTGTCACGGGAATAGTGGCGGCTGACGATTGAGTCCCTAATGCGGTGGCATAAGCCGGCAGCATATTCTTTAACAGCCGGAACGGATTCCTGCCGCTGATGCTTCCGGCTACCGTAAACTGGATGAGCAAAAGCAACACGTGGAGCACGAATATCACAATGATCACTTTCAGGAACATCGTTATGATACTCATTACCTGGCCGCTGACTGTCATATTCAGGAAAATACCGAAAATATGCAGGGGAAGCAACGGGATGATTACCGCTTCGATCAATATGGTGATAATTTTCTGGAAGTCATTAAATGCCTCCCGCAGTGTATTACCACTGATATAGGATAGTCCCAGACCGATTGTGAATGATAGGAGCAGGGCTGTCATTACATCCATCAGAGGCGGCATGGCTACTGTAAAGTAGGGCGTCAGCATGAAATCTTCTGGATTATCCATGGCTGTCAGTTCCGTATTGGCCGGCAGGATATGGGGGAAGATCGCCGAGCTGCTGAAAAAGGTAAAAAAGCCTGAAAATATAGTCGAGCCGTAAGCTATCAAAGCCGTAATGGCCAGTAGTTTTCCGGCACCTTTCCCTAAATCGCCGATGGCAGGCGTTACCAGCCCCAGGATAATAAGGGGGATGGAGAACGACAGGAAGTTGCCGAACAACGAATTGAAGGTCACAAAGATACGTGCGATACCATTCGGTAGAAACTGGCCGAATAATACACCGGCAGCAATGGCAATGACTACTTTAGTCAGTAGCGATACTTTCAGCTTTTTCATTTATTCGTTTGATTTTAAACCCGATGGCAGCAACAGTGATGCTCATTAACGGGCTGATTAGATTAAAGAAACAATAAGGTAAATATGTGAATGTGGCGACACCCAGGATGGTTGCCTGTGTCATACCACAAGTATTCCAGGGGATAAGAACAGAAGTGACAGTCACTGCATCTTCCGTCGTGCGGCTTAACAAACGGCTCTCATATCCTTTTTTCTGGTAAATATCCTTGAACATGTTACCGGTCAGGATGATAGAGATATATTGGTCGGCAGTGCAGATGTTCAGAAACAGACCGGAGGCAACCGTTGAAGCAACCAGTCCGACAGTCCGTTTCATAAAACGGATAAATACGGAAGTGATGCTTCCCAGCATTCCGCTGGCCGTCATGGCGCCACCAAAACACATGGCGCAGATAATCAGCCAGATCGTATTCATCATACCGCTCATGCCCCGGGTGGAAACCAATTCGTTCAAATCCGGATTCCCCGTCTGGACCTGGGTACTGCCATAGAAAGTCATGATCAACCCTTTGAACTGCGATTGCATATCCTGAACCGGCAGGCCGGATATTTCCTGTAACAGGTGGGGTTGGAAAAATAAGGCGAATATGCCGGCCAATGTAGCAGAAATGAACAGGGTGATGATGGACGGTATACGTTTAGCGATCAGAATCCCTGTTATGACGGGTACGATCAACAGCCATAAAGAAATATGGAAGGTCTCTCTCAGCGAGGCAGAATACATGGCGATCTGGTCGGTCGCAGTCGCTTCATGTGCGAAACCGGCTACGGTAAAGATTGTCAGTGTAATGATCATGGACGGCACTGTCGTAATCATCATATATTTGATATGCTTGAACAAAGGGGTATCCGTTACTGAAGAGGCGAGGACCGTCGTATCTGAGAGCGGAGATATCTTGTCCCCGAAATAGGCACCGGAGATAATCGCCCCTGCAATCCATCCGTCTTCAAATCCTTGTGCCTGCCCGATTCCCAGCAGGGCGATCCCGATGGTTGCGATTGTTGTCCAGGAACTGCCGGTCATAACGGATACGATCGCACAAATGATACAGGTTGATGCCAGAAAGAAACTGGGATGAATAATCTGCATCCCGTAATAGATCAGTGTCGGGACGACTCCGCTAATCATCCAGCTGCCGGATAAAGCACCGATGATCAACAGAATGATCAGCGCGGTAGCCACACCGGAGATATTATTGACCATTGCCAGTTCGATCGCTTTCCAGCGCACTTTGCTGTATCCCATAGCAATCAGGCAGCAAACAGCCGTGGCCGTAAGTAGTACTACCTGACTTCCTCCGCTTAGCGCATCACTGCCAAAAGTATGAATTGTAACAAATAAAAGGGTTACCAATACAAGTATGGGAACCAGTGAAAGTAAGGGAGAGGGTATCCTTTTGGGAGTATGATCCATTATTATATATATGCTTATGAATTATTTGCCTGCAAAAATACGGAAAATAATGTATATATTGATATCCTGGATTTCATTATCCCAATGACAGATCATCCAAATAAATAAAATTGACAAAATCCCGAATGCAGTTAAACATTTTTTCGTTTAAAACGAGCTTTATCCCCGTTTAAAACGAATTAAATCTTGTTTTAAATGGATCTTGCCTTCGTTTTATACAAGTTTTTGCGGGATATTCGTTTTTCTTATAAAAAAAGTAGTGCTTCATATACCCTCCTTCCTTTTTTCTGCGCCTTTATTAAATGAGTGAGGAACTCATATACTTTTAATTGGAATAAATGGATCAAATAGACAATTACATACAATCATTCCTGAATGGTACTTTAGATGCTGAAGGTCATGCCGCTTTATGGCAATGGATCAAAGAAGCTCCGGAGAACAGAACTTATTTCCATGATACGGTTGCTGTCTGGAAAGCAGGTGGTATTGTATCTAATGCGGATAATTTTAATGTAGAAAAAGCTATCAGCAAATTTATAAAGGAAAATAAATCATCTAACCGGACAAACTTCTATAAGTATGCATTCAGAGTTTCTGCTGTGGCGATTGTCTTTTTGCTCTGTGGTATTTCTTCTCTATTCTTTTTATGGCAATCGGAGAAAACGGCAGTGGAAGCGGTTGAGGAATACAAAGAATATGTAGTAGAGGTTCCTGCTGGGGCAAAATCTAAAGTTACATTCCCGGATGGCTCTGTTGTTTGGTTAAATGCCGGAAGTAAAGTTAAATATGATTCGAATTTTGCGAAGGAATCAAGAAATGTGGCATTATCGGGGGAAGGATATTTTGAAGTAAGTAAGAATGAAGAATTACCCTTTGTGGTGAATACCGGCAATTTATCAGTTAAAGTACTCGGTACAAAGTTCAATCTGAAATCCTATGAAGAAGACTCTGAGGTGAAAGTAACCCTCAAAGAAGGAGCGGTAAGGGTCGGAGATTTTCTGGCCGATGCCGCCCCGGTCGTGCTGAAACCGAACCAGCGGTTCACATTAAGGAAGGCAGATCTGGCAATGCAAGTCGATTTGGTGGATGCCAGCCATATAGAGAACTGGCGGAATGGAGCGATGATATTTGACAAAGTGTCGTTGGAAGAAATAGCTAAAGAACTGCAACGCCTGTATGATATACCTGTCCGGATAGAGAAAGAATCTTTGAAGAGGATAGTTTACTATTCGGATTTTCAAGAGAACGTAACCGTCGAAAAAGTTTTGGAAATATTATCCTCCGGAAATAAATTCAGATATGAGGTAAAGCCGGAACTTATTAGAATTTATAAATAACATTAAGTCTAATCTTTAAAATGAATGTGGATGAAGTAAAAGCAAATCTAACAAAAGGGGTAATAACCGTAGATACCCCATTTCTTAAGTAATTAAAAGTTAAATCTTAAACAAGTGAAGTATGAAAAAAACATTTAGAAAATCTGTTCAGGACTTATTGGCTACAAGAGCAGGACGTCTGGCCAATCTTGCCGGTGTATTTCTTGTTGCCGGGACGCTTACATTAAGTGCAAGCACGTATGCGACTGAACATATGCTTTCCTTAAATCTTAAAAATGCCACGATTCGTGAGGCTATTGAATCCATCAAGAGCCAAAGTGAATTTTCATTCAGTCTGGATGTGAAAGACCTGAATCTGGATGAAAAAGTGTCTGTTTCTCTCGATAATAAATCGATCAATGAAGTATTGGCTGTGTTGTTTAACGGACGGAATGTACGGTATGAAATCAACGATCGTCATATTGTGATTACTCGTGCCGGAAAAGTTGGACCGGAGTCAGTGATGCAACAGACTAAACGGATCACTGGTCGTGTTTTGGATGCAAATAATGAACCTGTTATCGGGGCAAACGTAGTAGTAGATGGAACGACAATCGGTACGGTTACAGATGTGGACGGAAACTTTACATTGGATGTTCCTGACGGAGCTACATTGAAGATCTCCTATATAGGTTATATAGAACAAACTATTCCGGTTGGAAATAAGTCGGTTATCTCTGTTATTTTGAAAGAAGATTCACAGGCTTTGGATGAAGTCGTTGTGGTAGGTTTCGGTACGCAGAAGAAATTGAATCTGACAGGTGCGGTAACGGCTGTAACCGGTGAAGAGATGGCTAAACGTCCGGTAACGAATACGGCGACAATGTTACAGGGGCAGGTTCCTGGGTTGCGTGTAAATCAAGGGCTGGGTACTCCGGGGGATGAGTCTACTTCTTTCCGTGTACGTGGTCAGGGTACTTTCTCAAGTGCAGGTTCCGATCCGTTGGTTTTAATTAATGGTGTTCCCGGTAGTATTTCCAATCTGGACCCGAGTGTAATTGAAAGTGTTTCGGTACTGAAGGACGCTGCATCTGCTGCGATCTATGGTGCTCGTGCAGCGAATGGGGTGATTCTTGTTACAACTAAACAGGGGGCGGACCTGGGGGATGGTAAAGCTCATATTTCATATCATGGGAACGTAGGTTTATATAATCCGACTCGTATGTATGATCTGGTGACTAACTCTGTCGAATATATGGAATTATATAATTTGGCACAGAAAAATTCAGGTACGGGCAAAGCTTATACACAAGAACAAATCGATGCATATCGAAATGGCGGAGGAAGTGACCAGTATCCGAATTTCGATTGGCTGGATTATATGTTCAGGACGGCTGTCGTACAGAATCATAACTTGTCCGTTGCAGGAAATTCAGGGAAAACAACTTATAATGTAGCTTTGAATTTTGTAAATCAACCAGGTACATTAAAAGGGTTTGAATATCAGAAATATAATGCGACGGTAGATTTGACTTCTCAGATCACTGATTTCATCAAAATCGGTACTTACACCAGTATGATGTATGGAGATCGTACTCAGCCGCGTCAGGGGCAGGATGATGTTTTGTTGTCAACGATGTCACAAGCTCCGACTTATATGCCTTGGTTGCCGGATGATGGTTCCGGAGTGCGCCGTTGGACAGGCTCTGCTTATCCGCATGAAGATCATAATAAAAATATGCCTGCCATTATTGCATCGAATACATCAAAGAAATTCCAGAATTTTGACATTAATGCTCAATTATGGGTTGAAGTGAACCTTGCAAAAGGTTTGACATGGCATACAAAAGGCGCCGTTCGTTTGGAGTCTAATAAGTCAAAAGAATGGGGTGGTTCGGATGAACCTGTCTATGATTATCATACAGGTGTGAAGACTGGAAATCTGGATAAAGGAAGTAATGGTCTGACGGTGGAAGATCAACGTCGTTTTTATCAGAATTTGTATACGTATTTAAAATATGATTATACAACTCCGAATACCGATCATAATTTTAGTATTATGGCAGGTTACAACCAGGAGTCTGAGAAATATGAAACGTTAAAAGCTTATAGGAAAGAGTTTGCTTTTGATCTGCCGGTTATCGATGCAGGTTCTAATGCAAATTGGTCTAATGGGGGAAAACAGGAAGAATGGGCTATTCAGTCTGTATTCGGCCGTTTGAACTATAACTTTAAAGAACGTTATTTGTTTGAAGCAAATATGCGTTATGACGGTACTTCCCGTATTTCTTCTGAAAACCGCTGGGGTATCTTCCCGTCTTTCTCTGCCGGTTGGCGTCTTACGGAAGAAGATTTTATTAAAAACTTGAATTTGACTTGGTTGAATAATGCCAAATTGCGTGCATCTTGGGGACAATTGGGTAATCAGAATATTGGTTTGTATCCTTATCAGGCTATGATAGAAAGTGTTTCCAATTATCCGTTTGACAAGAAAACAGAAACAGTCGGTTATCAGCAAAAAGCTTATGCAAACCGTGATATTAAATGGGAAACAACGACTATTACTGACGTGGGTGTTGATTTACAGGTATTCAATGGTTTGAGTATGACTTTTGACTGGTATAAGAAAACCACTTCTGATATTTTACGTTCATCACAGGTGTCTTATTTATTAGGACTTTCTGCACCGACTGTAAATAATGGAGAAGTTGAAAATAAAGGTTTTGAAATTGCATTTAACTATAATAATATGATTTCAGACGGCGTTTTCAAAGGTTTACAGTACAATGCTGGTGTCTATTTCGATCGTTCAAGAAACAAACTGACTCAGTTTGGTGCCGAAGAAATTGATGGGTACAAACTGAGAAGAGAAGGACTTCCTTATAATGAATATTATATGTTGGAATGTATCGGTGTTTTTGCTACGGAAGATGAAGTGAAAAATTCACCCAAACAGTTTAATGATAATACATTACCGGGCGACTTGAAATATAAGGATCAGAATAATGACGGTGTAATCGATAACGACGACCGTATTCCGATGTCCGGACGTTTCCCGGGTTTTGAATATTCAGTAAATGCCGGTGTAAGTTGGAAAGGTTTTGATTTATCCTTATTAGGACAAGGTGTTTCCGGAAAGAAATGGTATACAACTGATTGGGGGATGCAGCCCTTCCGCCAAGGCTCTGCTCCGACTCGTGAGTATATAGAAGGTATGTGGACAGAGGAAAATCCTTATAATGCAAAACATCCGAGATTGTATAACGATAATTTGGGTGGCAATAAGAATACAAGAGCAAACAGTTATTTCTTGCAGAGTGCCTCTTATTTCCGCTTGAAGAATTTGACTTTTGGATATACTTTGCCTAAATCTGTTACGGATAAGGTAAAAATGTCGAAAGTCAGAGTTTATTTCTCCGGAGATAATTTGTTGACATTTACAAAATATTATGGTTTGGATCCTGAACGTAATGATGACGGTCGTGCAGCCCAGTATCCGCAGAACCGGATTTGTTCATTTGGTTTAAATGTTGAATTTTAAAAGTAGAATGCAATGAAAAGAGTAATAAATATAATATTGGCTTCGGCTTTATTGGTGGGTTCTACGACATCTTGTAGTGATTTCTTACAGAAAGATCCTCCTTCTTCACCATCACAGTCTATTTTCTGGCAGAAGAAAAGTGATTTTGATTCAGCATTGGCAGGAAGTTTTTCCATGATGTATGAATGGCCCGGAGTTATGTCACAGATTGTGGCTTGTTTCGATAATCTGACAGATAACTCTATTTGTCAGCATAATGAGTCTACTTATGGTAGTTCACAAACGATTGCATTAGGTGATTTAGATCCGAATACCGGTGGATATGTTTCTTATATGTATGATCATTGTTACAGAGGCATTGCCCGTATTCATTTGGTCATGGAGAATCTGGAAACTTACCAGGGTGCGGATATGTCGGAAGCAGACAAGAGTTTTATTATGGCGCAATGCAAAGCGTTGAGAGCTTACTATTATTCTTGGTTGTATCAGTGTTATCGAGAAGTTCCTTTGGTAACATCTTCTTTGACAACGGAAAATATGTATCAGCCGAAAGCTACCCGTGCTGAAGTGTATGCCCAGATTATAAAGGACTTTGACGAGGCGATAGCTGCTTTACCCGATAAGCCTTATTCCGATTCACAAATGAGCGGATATTTTACTCCGGGGGCGATGAAGGCGTTCAAGGCACGTTTAATGCTGGCCGAGGCTTATGATGACAATGGCAATGCGGATGCATCAAAAATGGGTGCAATCGTAACATTGCTGGAAGGTATTCAGGGGTATGAGTTAGCTGATAGAATGAGAGATAACTTTATTTCTGCACAACAATTGGCTTCTCCTGAAATCATGTTCTCTGTCCGTTATTTGGCTCCTAATACTACGCATAGTATGGACTTGTATTATGGGGCGTGGACAACATGTGGAGTAACCCGTGATTTGGTAAATGCATTTGAGTGTACAGATGGTCTGAAATGGGGCGAATCTCCATTGACTGCAACAGTCGATGAATCTTTGTTAGCAACGGGAGCTTTGTCAGATGCCAATAAGGCAGAAAGAGAAAAGTTATTCTCTGGTGCAAATGGAGTTCATATTCGTGATCGTCGCTTGTACGAAACGGTTTGTCACAGTGGAGTAGCTCTTTTCCCGGATGAAGGATATGAAGAAAATGGACCTATTACAATAACAAATCAGATGCAGACTGGTTTTGGTATGATGAAATTACTTCAGCCGACAACAGAAATGCCAAGTTATTCAACGATCTCTGATGCAGATGTTGTTATTCTCCGTTATGCTGAAGTATTAATGATGATTGCTGAAGCTGAAAACGAAGCAAATGGACCGACTCAAAAAGTTTACGATGCTGTTAATAAAGTGCGTGTACGGTCAGGACAACCGGAGTTGCCTGCTGGTCTGACAAAAGATCAGATGCGTGAACGTATTCGTAACGAATGGCGTGTGGAATTTGTATTTGAAGGTCATCGCTATTTTCAGCTGAAACGATGGAAGTTAATGGACAAACTTGTGAATGGTGCGTCAGACCCTGCTTTGCCAACTTATGTAAAGGTCTTTAAGCCGGCATTCTATTATTTCCCATTACCACAAAGTGAAATTGATAAAGCCGGTGGCGTTTTGGTTCAGGATCCGAATTATAAATAAACCAATTCGTTAACAGTGATAGACAATGCCGGATGAATAAATTTCTTTTATTCCATAAGTTGGGTGTTGCTATTGAAAATTAACAGCTTTACATATGTGCTATAGTGACTAAAAAAAACGGTCGTTTTTTCTAGTCATTTTTCATGTTGACCAGACAAAATCAATTCGGACATCTAAAAGTACTAAAAATCTGTGAGATACCATCTAATTGACAGCATAAAAATCAAAAGATTTTCTTGAAAAATAGTGACTAAAAAAAACGACCGTTTTTTCTAGTCACACATGGTTTTTACTAAAACTTTATGTGGTATGTATTATGTTGACCTTTAAAGTAATACGGGGATTTATAGCAATATCTTTATTGTGTTATGATGGATACTCGTGATGAATTAGTGGAGTTGCAACAAGGAAACCATAAAATTTTTGAATGCTTATTCAAAAAGTACTATGTTTTTCTTTGCTATGAAGCACGTTCTTACATCACGGAAAAACACATCATTGAAGAGATTGTCGGAGATGTCTTCCGTTGGTTATGGGAGAACAGGGAAACGTTGGTTATTACAACTTCTATCCGGGCTTATCTGGTACGGGCTGTTCATAACGCTTGTTTGTCGTATCTGAGACGAAATCAACCTGAATATATTGAAATTGATGATAATATAGCAGAAAGGAATACATTGTTTTCACTGGATGAATCTCCTCTCGATTATGTTCTCTCCAAAGAACTAATAGAGCGGGTTGGTAAAGCGGTGAAAGAATTGCCTCCTCAATATAAAAGGGTTTTTGAGCTTAGCCGATATAAAAATCTAACCTATGCGGAGATTTCGGAAGAAATGGGTGTTTCCGTGAATGCCGTTAAATTGTATCAGAAAAAGGCGTTGGCACAACTCCGGCAGGTTTTGAAAGAGTATTTACCGGCTTCTCCGGACTGATCGGATTGAAGTAAATTGTTATCATTCGGGCATAAATAGATCCTATTTCGTAGATTATTAACTTTTTTATGAACGAAAAGTAACATAATCTCAAAATATAAATGCATCTTTGTTGCGATAAGAAATGATCGGCTTATCAGTTGTCGGCTTGTTAACGCAACAACAATAATAAATACTTATGAAAAAGATTCTTATACTTATTGTTTTGTTGGGATTACTGTATCCTGACCGACCGCTTGCACAGAATAGTATCAAGCTGTATCCTTATCAAATGATCCCGTCTCATCATCCCGATTACCTGCGTCATCATGTGAAATCGCCGGATGCTTCTTTCTTTCATGACAAAATTCAATTTATAGCACTTCGTGACCTTTCCGGAGATTATAAACAAAAACTCGATCAGTGGGTGGATAAGGATAAGCTCGGGGATATTTTGTGGGTTTCCTATCCGCTGGTTTTTCAGGATAATCTGAAAGAGGTCGTTGCCGAGATAAAGAAAAGAAACCTGTATCTGTTTGACCTTTGGGGATATATCCCGGGTTCGGGGCCTGGCGGATATTGGACGCAGTTCGTTATTCCCGACGGTGTACTCGATCTTTTCGAGAAAGAACTGGGCGACCGTTGGCTGGGTATGGATAACGGTGAACAGGATGGCCGGTATGTCGGTAGTTTTGCTCCGCGAATGTATCCGTTGGGAGCAGACCGCAAACAACAATACTTTAACTTCCAGCGTCATTTCCAGGAAATGGGCGATCAGTTGGGGAATAAAATGGCAACTCTTGTCTCCCTGAACTTCGGACATTATTTCCTGAAAGAAGGAGTTTATACATTGATAGGGGCGGAAACGGCCCAGGGATTGCCTAACTCGCAGATTTATTATTCCTTTATCCGCGGAGCCGGTAAGCAATATGGCGTTAACTGGTTTGGTAATGCTTCCGTATGGAACCGTTGGGGATATAAGACATACGATTCGAATGCTACCGGTATAGATGATGACTACAACAGTGGCGGCCCGTTGAAAGGGACCTCGCTCGGATTGCTGAAACGGTTGATCTATACTCATTTGATGTACGATTGTGTGGCTGTCGGTTTCGAAGGGTCCATGCGGATAGACGACAAGAAACTGAGTCCTATCGGTAAGATACAGCAAAGTGCGGTTAAATGGGTAGATAAATATGGTGATCCGGGTGTGATGTATACACCGGTTGCTTTGATGACCGATTTCTTTTCCGGCTGGTCTTTCCCGCGTCATCTATATTCCAGGCAGGCTTATAAAGTGTGGGGAAATCTGCCGTATGAGTTGCCGGATTATCTGACGGACGGGATGCTCGATATTTTATATCCCGGCTATCAGGATGCTTCCTATTATAAAGATGAAAGAGGGTTTATTGCCCCTAATCCTTATGGCGATATTGCCGATTGTCTGATGAGTGATGCGCCTCAATGGGTTTTGCAGCAGTATCCGGTACTGGTCATTGCCGATGAGCTTCGTCCGGGAAAAGAAATCAACGATAAACTGGAAACTTATGTGAATGAAGGAGGACATCTGATTATCACTGCCGGTTCACTGAAAAACATGCCGGACGGAATTGCCGGTGTCCGTGCCGGAAACAAAACGACCGTGTGCTCAGGTCCGGTGACTTACAAAGGACAGTCGTTAAGCGAACGTGTTCCTTATACGTTGGCTGAGTTGATTTATCCGGCATCTGCGACAATCCTGCAAAAATCTAACGAACTGCCGGCCGCTATCGAGTTGAATACCGGAAAAGGAAAGATTACTGTTATCGCATCACCTTACGGTGTTACCGAACAACCGCAATGTGAACTTCCTGTCAAGGTGAAGGAAGAAATGCCGCTGGATAAACCTTACCCGATATTAAATCATGTGAAAGCATTGATGGGAGATATTTTCTCTTCCGTACAACTGTTCGAAACCAACCCGGAACTGAGCCTTGTAACCTGTTCCAGAGGCAATGGCGAATATACTGTTCTGATATCCAACGAACATTGGACACCGAAGGAGTTTTCCATCCGGACAAAGACCGGAAAGATTGTTTCTATCAAAGAATTACCGACAGACTGTTCGGAAATGAAAGCCGTTGGATATACGCCTAAAGTGGCTGTGAATACCTCCTTCGGTAAAAATACCTCCAATACGATTGCTGGCGGTAATGTGCGCGTTTTCCGTGTCCGGTTGAATGATGAAGCGGATATAACCGTTATGCCGGAAAGTACCCCGGTACCGAATGTTACGGGGCGTTCGCTTGTTTTACGCAATATCTCGGATGTAAAGGAAGAGATTTTGTCGCGTCCGACTTTCTTCGAACATTATGACCGTGTGGTGATTGACTGGCGTTATCTGAATAATAAGGAAAAAGAAACGTTGAAGCATGAATCCGGTTGGTTGGGACGCCAGAAATTGAAAATAACGGTAGATTTGACTTCCGGATTGAATCTGTATCCTGATTTGAGGATCGTAAATAATGATCCTCCTTTCTATCAGAAGAGCATGGATATCATGAAGCGTGTTATTGATAAGATGGAAATATTGGGTGCCGATGAATTATTGATTTCTACCCAGCGGACCATTGAAAATAATTATACGATGGAACAGTTCTATGCTTCTTTGAAAGAATCGTTCCAGGTTCTGTCTGATTATGCTGCGGAAAAGAATATCCGGTTGGTATTGCGGCAAGCCGTTTCCCGTACCCCGGATACCATAGAGGGGTTGCAGAAACTGGTGAATGAGGTGAACCGTCCGAACTTTACCCTGGCTCCGGCTTTATCTTTGTTGTTGAACGATGAAGCGAACCTGGACGGTAATCTTTCCCGATTGAAACAGATGGATATAAAGGATCTTCTTATTTCCGTCCCTGAAAAAGATATTCACAATCAATTATGGAATACGAATGCTCCGCTTTATAAATCCGGGCAGACAGAAACTATACGTAAGATATTATCTGCATTCCCAGATGCGCATTATATTATGGATGGTCTGTATAATTCGCAGGATGAAGAATATCTGGACGGAAAAGAATTAGACAAACTTGTTACTAAAAAATAATCGCCTATGTGGAAGAAATTATTGATTACAGGATGTATGGCTTTCTGTCTGTTAGGAGGAAGCGCATTATCTGCACAACCGAGTTGTGAGACAAAGGAAGAAGTTACGTCCGAACAGCTTAACAGGACGAAGAAAGGCCTGGACGCTATGATGAAAGAGTTGAAGAACAACTCCTGGTATCAGTTTGAATTGAATAAGGTAGCATCGTTGGCTACATCGTCCGAACAGATGCAGGCTTATAAGAGCTTGGCCGGTCGTTTGATTTCCGTACTGGAAATACAGGCCGAACTGGAATGGATGAAACCGGAAGCTATTCAGGAGGCTTTGGGTATCATGAAAAAGAGTTCGGGCTTTGATGCAAATCTGGCCGAAAAACGTTTCAATGAATTGAAGTCTCTGCTGTCCGGAGGTTTTGCCGGAATCTATACCGGAGATCAACAAGCACTCGACAAGGCTAATAAGGCGTTGGCTCTGAAACGCGAGTTGATGCTGATGAGCCCGGATGTGAATGTCGATAAGATGTTGACCGTTAAATTCAATCTTGGAGAACGGGCCAACTTTGTCGGAGCCGGAAGCCTGGGTATCCAGCCGAACAACTGGTCGAATCTTAGCTCTGCCAGCCGTAAGAATTTTAAAGCGGAACTGGTGGAATTGTCCGGCCTGAAAAGCGGAAACCTTCAGGAAAAGACGGTTTATAAACCGGCAGTAGACGGTTCCTCCGTGACCGACCTGGTGTTGAACTGGGATGGGAAACGCTTGATGTTTACAGCATTGGATACGACACGTAGATGGCAGGTGCACGAAATCAATCTGGAAGGCGGCAATGCCCGGCAGGTAACCAACATTCCGGAGCCTGACCTGGAGTTCTTTGATGCGACCTATCTGCCCGATGGACGTATGCTGGCGATCTCCAATATCGGTTATCAAGGCGTACCTTGTGTAAACGGTAGTGATGCGGTGGGTAATATGGTTTTATATGATCCCAGTAACGGTGACCTGCGCCGTCTGACATTCGACCAGGATGCGAACTGGCATCCGGTAGTGATGGCAAACGGTAAGGTGATGTATGTCCGTTGGGAATATACGGATTTGACTCACTATTTCTCCCGTATCGTGATGCATATGAATCCGGACGGAACCGAACAGAAATCGTTATATGGTAGCGGTTCCATGTTCCCGAACAGTATCTTCGACGTGCAGCCGCTGCCGAAGCGGACGAACCGTTTTGTCGGTGTTATCTCCGGTCACCACGGGGTAGCCCGTTCCGGCCGTCTGATGATTTTCGATCCGGCAAAGAGCCGTAAGGAAGAGAAAGGTATGATACAGGAATTGCCGTTTCGTGGCCGTCCGATTATTCCGGAGGTAAAAGATGAACTGGTAAACGGTGTGTGGCCGCAATTCATCAAACCGTATCCGCTGACCGACGAGACTTTCCTGGTAACGGCCAAACTGTCTCCGTACAGCCGTTGGGGAATCTATCTGGTGGATATTTATGATAACCTGACATTAGTTGCCAATGCCGACGATGCCGGTATGATCTATTCCGTTCCGGTGAAAAGTACTCCGGTTCCTCCGGCAATCCCGGATCGTATCAAACCGAATGAAAAGGAAGCGACTGTCTTTATCCAGGATATTTATGAGGGGGAAGGACTGAGAGGCGTTCCCCGCGGACAGATCAAGTCATTCCGTGTCTATGCGTATGAATATGCTTATCGCAGAACGCTGTCCGACCATTATAATCACGGTATCCAGGCCGGATGGGATATCAAGCGTCTGCTGGGAACCGTTCCGGTAGAAGAGGATGGTTCTGCTATCTTTAAAATTCCGGCCAATACGCCTGTCTCCCTCCAACCGCTCGATGCGGACGGACGTGCCGTGCAGTGGATGCGTAGCTGGCTGACCGGTATGCCGGGCGAAGTGGTATCCTGTGTGGGCTGCCATGAAGACCAGAACACCATTCCGGTTCCGAAAAGGGTTGCTGCATCTACCCGTAAGCCGCATGAATTGAAGATTGCCGATGGTGGTGTCCGTTCTTATACCTTTAAATATGAGATACAACCGATTCTCGACCGTGCCTGTGTGGCTTGCCATGATGGAAGCAAAGCCGGCCGGCCGAACTTTAAAGATACGACCTCGGTCGGTATAACCGACTGGAGCGGTACGCGTTATTTCCAGAAGAGTTACCTGGCCTTCCATCCGTACGTAAACCGGCAGGGACCGGAAGCGGATATGTATGTGATGACTCCCTACGAATATCATGCTTCTACCAGCGAAATCGTCCGTATGTTGGAACGTGGCCATTACAATGTGAAACTGACTGATAACGAATGGGATCATCTCACGATGTGGATCGATATGAACGCTCCGGGACGTGGCGAATTTGATGCTGATCCGTTGAATGGATACGAACAGTACGGCCGTCGCCTTGAACTGACCAATAAGTATGCGAACGGTGCCGGTGCCGACTGGCGCAAGGAACTGGCTGATTATGCAAGTTTGCTGAAAAGCAAGGGAGAGATCAAACCCGAATTGCCGGAAAAGGTTGCTCCTGTCAAGCATAAAGAGGTAAAGATGAAAGGCTGGCCTTTGTCTGCCGACGATATTCAGAAGATGTTGTCGAAAGAAAAATCGTTACGCAAAGAAATAGAGGTTGCCGATGGCGTGAAGATCGCCTTTGTCCGTGTCCCGGCAGGTAAGTTTGTGATGGGTACGAATAACGGTTATCCGGATCAGGCTCCCGAATTCAAGGCAGAAGTGAAGAAAGGCTTCTGGATGTCTGAAAAGGAACTGACCAATGAACAGTATAATGCACTGGTTCCCGACCACGACAGCCGTATCTACGCACAGTTCTGGAAAGACCATACGACACCCGGTTATCCGGCAAATAAACCGACCCAACCGGTCATTCGTGTAAGTTATGAGGAAGCGGTGAATTATTGCCGGATGCTTTCAGAAAAGACTGGCCTGAACGTGCAGCTTCCTACCGAAGTCCAGTGGGAATGGGCTTGCCGTGGTGGTAGTGACCAGCCTTTCTGGTATGGTGCTATGGACGCAAACTTCGGACCGTATGAGAACCTGGCCGATGTACAGTTGGAAAAGATGGCCGTTACAGGTATCGATCCCCAACCGATGGAAAAAGATAATCCCTGGTTCCCGTATTATAACTATATGCCGAAGGTTGATACGGTCAACGACGGTTTGATGATCCCGACGGAAGAATATACCTATAAGGCAAATCCGTTCGGTCTGATCAACATGCACGGAAACTTACAGGAATGGACCCGTTCGATCTATGCTCCGTATCCTTATAATGACAAATCTCAGGAAACCCTGGAAGCTAAACAGGTGGTTGCCCGCGGCGGTTCCTGGGTAGACCGTCCGAAAGATGCAACGGCAACAGCCCGCCGTGCTTATCTGCCCTGGCAGAAAGTGAATAATGTAGGGCTTCGTCTGGTCATTGAGGATTGAAAATAAAACATAGCTCTTTTATAAACCAAATAAGGAACTTTCATTTGCGGAAGTTCCTTATTTGGTTTTTTAATATTATTTTCACGGTTTGGAATCTTCTACAATAAAAATAAGCAATATGAAACGTCGTAATTTTCTTGAATGTTGTATGCTCTCCCTGGTTGCGGCAGCGGCGAAAGCCAAAGGAGTTGGTCTTGAAACGGAGGCATCAGGCTCCGGGCGGCTGAAGTTTGGTGTTATATCGGATATTCATCCGGATATAATGCATGACGGGGAACATCGGTTACAGGTCTTTTTGGAGGCTGCGGCTAAAAATAAGGTCGATTTTATTATTGAGCTGGGTGACTTCTGTTTTGCAAAAGAGGCTAATGTTCCTTTCCGGGATTTGTGGGATAAGTTTCCGGGAGATAAGTATCATGTTTTAGGTAATCATGATATGGATATTTGTACCAAGGAAGAGTATATGGAATTTGTCGGGATGAAGAGCCGTTACTATTCTTTTGATAAAGGGGATTTCCATTTCATTGTGCTTGATCCGAATAACCTGTTTGTCGATGGGAAGTATATCCCTTATAAGAATGGGAATTTCTATGTCGATACGAGCCAGCGTGAACATCTGGACCCGGAGCAGGTCGAATGGTTGAAAAAGGACCTGGCGTCGACGGATAAACGGTGTATCCTTTTCTCTCATGAATGTTTTGAGAATACGGTACAGAACAGGGAACTGGTGCGGGGAATCCTGGAGGCGGAAAATGAGCGATGCGGTTTTAAGAAAGTGATAGCAGCATTCAGCGGACACGATCATACGAATTATACCAAGGAGATCAACGGCATTACCTATATCCAGATCAACAGTGCTTCCAACCAATGGGTGGGAGAGAAGTATGCCTGTCCGGAACGTTTCAGCGAAGAGATAAACAAGCAAAAGCCGTCTCTGAAATATACCGTTCCGTACAAAGATTCTCTTTATGCTATCGTAACACTTGATTTGAAAAGTCTGAAGATGAAAGGGCGTGAAAGTTCATTCATCCCTCCGACTCCCACGGATATAGGAATACCGGATACCATGTATCCTTTTCCGCTGGTACCCTGGATAAAAGATTTTGATTTGAAGTTCTGATTATTGAGGATGTTTAAAGTAAATAGCGTAAGGTATCGGGATTCCTTCGCGTATCCCATACCAATGCTATTCGGATATACTTCTTTTGATTACCATGATTGCATTTCTTTATCCAATTCATCGGATGTGATACATAAACCTTCCGAATCTTCTTTTTCTGCTTTCGACATGAATTCTTTTAATAAAGAAGAAGGCATTGTATAAGTTGTTTCTCCCTTCAACCTGTGTACAAATTTCTTTATTTCGCGTATTAAGAGTGCTTTTCTTGCTTCTATTTCCATTGTTGTCATATTAACTCCTTTCGATAAATATTTGTACCATACAAAGGTAGCAAACTTTAGTTATATGGTTGTCTCCTTTAGTATTTTACTAAGTTGTTTAACACCCTCCGAAGCTCCGGCTCTGATAAAGTGAATATCATTCCGGTAGGTGTTTACGTCTTTCGGGTCTATCAGATAGATCGGTTGGCCGCGGCGTACGTAATTCAGTAATCCGGCAGCCGGATAGACGTTGAGGGAGGTGCCGATGATGACGAAAATGTCGCATGATTCTACCATACGCATGGCCGGGTCGATCATTGGAACCGCTTCACCGAACCAGACAATGAACGGACGAAGCTGTACACCGTGCGGGTCTTTGTCTCCGATATGGATATCCGGATTCTCGGGTGACAGGTCGTAAGTCGTATTCAGGTCGCGGACGGAACAGGATTTCATCAGTTCGCCATGCAGATGGATCACATCGCTGCTACCGGCCTGTTCATGCAGGTTATCGATATTTTGTGTAATGATATGAACGTCAAAGTCCTTTTCCAATTCAGCCAGTCCGATATGTCCTGCGTTGGGCTTGGTGTTGAGCAATTCCCTGCGTCGCTGGTTGTAGAAGTTGAGGACCAGTTCTGGGTTGGCGGCAAAGCCTTCGGGGGTTGCTACATCTTCCACCCGGTATTTTTCCCAGAGACCGTCGGAGTCACGAAAGGTCGAAATGCCACTTTCGGCGCTCATGCCGGCGCCGGTCAGTACGACTAATTTCTTTTTCATAAGGCTATTGTGTTTTAAGTTTAGCAAAGATAGGTAAATAATAAGAGATACTGTTATGAATTAGAAACAAATATCCCCGGTGTTTTTGTGGCATCGGTTGTTTTTTCAGGAGTAAAGTGAGGTGTTATTATTTGTATAAATTACATAGTTCTGCTGGAACTAGGATGAATAAATCGTTGCAAATATATAAACAAATACAATACAAACAAATTTTAACCTGAGTTTTTGCAATTTATTTAATAAATACCAAAATGTATTGTCAAAGTATGACCTTAATGGGGAGGCGTTATTGAAATTATTCACTCGTGCATCCCTGTATATACCTTAAAAATCCTAGTTCCAGCAGAACTCTGTTGCTTTTTGTTCTTGTAAAATTGATTGATAAAAATTTATTACTGGTTAGGGTGTGATAATATCAAGTTTGATGTGATGATATTTTTAGATCTAAAATGTTGATAAATGAACAATTAATTATTTAAATTCATGAAAAAACTGTTATGTTTATCGAATGCAAATAATGCTACGCTCCTGAAAATCCCAAAACAAGCAGGCATTATCACCAGCATTTTACTGGCTTTTTCTCCGGTAATGAGTGCTAACGGAAATCCGGTAGCAGAGCCGGAAATTGTGGTGCAGGTTTCTCAGCAATCTTCGACAGTAAAAGGTGTTGTAGAGGATGATATGGGTCCTGTAGTAGGAGCAACGGTAGTTGTGAAAGGAACTACGAACGGTACGGTAACCGATATGGACGGCAACTTTTCTTTACCAGGGGTGAAAGAGGGTAGCATATTGGTCGTTTCGTATGTCGGTTATCTCTCTCAGGAAATTACTTACACCGGACAATCCTCTCTCCGGATTCAGCTGAAAGAAGACTCGAAACAGCTGGATGAAGTGGTAGTTGTGGGGTATGGCTCACAGAAAAAAGTGAATCTGACAGGATCTGTCAGTACGGTAGATTCCAAGGTCCTTGAATCTCGCCCGGTTCAGAACGTATCGCAGGCACTTCAAGGCGTTATCCCCGGTTTGAATATGTCGGTAGGTAGCAGCGGTGGTACGCTTGACAGTCAGCTGAATATTAATATCCGTGGGGGTGGAACGATCGGTCAGGGATCGAGCGGTAGTCCGTTAGTGTTGATCGACGGTATTGAAGGAAATATGAATACCGTTAATCCGAATGATATTGAGAATATCAGTGTATTGAAAGATGCTGCCTCGTCTTCCATCTATGGTGCACGTGCTTCGTTCGGGGTGATCCTTATTACGACTAAAAGCGGTAAAGCCGGGAAGACCCGGGTAAATTATTCAGGTAATGTACGTTTCTCCGATGCTGTCCAGGTGCCGGATATGGTCGATTCTTATTCATTTGCCCAATATTGGAATAGGGCAAATACGAATGGGGGAGGAAATCCGATATTCAATGACGATGCCATGAAAAACATCAAGGATTACATGGACGGTAAGTTCACCGACCCTACTAAACCTGAATATTATGGTACTGTTGCCGGATCTGATGGTAAATGGAATAACTATGGAGGTGCTTTTGCCAACACGGATTGGTTTGCCGAGTTCTATCGTGACTGGGTGCCTTCTACGGAACATAATCTTAGCCTGAGTGGTGGTACTGATAAGTTGACCTATATGCTCAGTGGCAGTTTCCTTGACCAGACCGGCCTGCTAAGGCATGGCGACGACAAGTTCAACCGTTATACAATGAATGCAAAGATTTCGGCAAAACTGGCCGACTGGGTCACTGTAAACTACACCGGCAAATGGACGCGCGAAGATTATCATCGCCCGACCTATCTGACGGGCTTGTTCTTCCATAATATTGCACGCCGCTGGCCGACCTGTCCGGTTGTCGATCCGAACGGGCATTATCAGCGGGATATGGAAATTGTCCAGCTGGAAGACGGAGGAAAGCAAACCAGCCAGAAGAACTGGTACACCCAGCAGTTGCAGGCTATTTTCGAACCTGTTAAAGACTGGCGTATCGTTGCTGAAGGTAGTATGCGTTCTTACTACCGTAAACAGAGCTGGGCGGTATTGCCTATTTATGCGTACGATGCCAAAAATGAACCGTATCTTCTTTCCTGGAACGGTGGTGCAGCCGGTTACTCGGAAGTATCGGATTCACGTGAGGATGAAGACTACTTCTCTACCAATATTTATTCGGATTATACCAAATCGCTGGGCAATCATAACTTTAAAGTAATGGCCGGTTTCAATGCCGAACTTTACCGTCCGAGCGGATTGAATGGCTTCGGTACGGATCTGATCTCTGCGGATGTCCCGTCGCTCGGCCTGACACAGGATAATAAGAAAGCTAGTTCCTGGGCACGTGAACGGGCCATTGCCGGTTTCTTCGGACGTATTAACTACAATTATGCCGACCGTTACATGCTGGAAGCCAATCTGCGTTACGATGGTTCTTCCCGTTTTATCGGCGATCAGCGCTGGGGCCTTTTCCCTTCCTTCTCGGCAGGTTGGAATATAGCTCGCGAAGCATTTTTCGAACCCCTGAACAGTGTAGTCGGAACATTGAAGGTAAGAGCATCCTGGGGACAGCTCGGTAATAATAATACGGACAGTACCGATGCCTGGTATCCGTTCTATCAGAACATGCCGACCGGTACGGCTTCTTCCAGCTGGCTGATAAACGGCACCCAGCAGAATGTGGCTGGCCTTCCGGGTATCGTTAGCAGTCTGATGACCTGGGAAACGATCGAATCATGGAATGTCGGTTTCGACTGGGGATTGTTCGACAATCGCCTGACCGGTTCATTCGATTATTACAACCGTTATACATATGATATGATCGGGCCGGCTCCTCTGTTGCCTTCCGTTTTGGGTGCCAATGCTCCGCAGATCAACAACTGCGATATGAAATCATATGGATGGGAACTGGAAATGTCATGGAGAGACCGTATTCAGAAATTCGACTATGGTGTTCGTCTGGTAGTATCCGACAACTTGCGTAAGATACTCAGGTATCCGAATGAAACAATGGCCCTGAGTACGTATTATAAAGGGCAGATCCTGGGGGATATCTGGGGATACCAGACGGTCGGGATCGCACAAAGCCAGGAAGAGATGGACAAACATCTTGCCAACGGCGGTACGCCTAACTGGGGAACAAGCTGGGGACCGGGCGATATCATGTATGCCAATATAGATGGTAAAGACGGTGTAGACAGCGGAGCCAATACGCTCGACGATCATGGGGACATGAAGATTATCGGTAACAATACACCACGCTATAATTTCGGTCTTACATTGGACGGAGCCTGGAACGGACTCGACTTCTCTATTTTCCTGCAAGGTATCATGAAAAGAGATTATATGCTGGGTGGTCCGTATTTCTGGGGAGCACAAGGCGGCGAATGGCAATCCTGCGCTTTCAGCGAACATATGGATTACTGGCGTCCGGAAGGCGACCCGTTAGGAGCCAACACCGGAGCTTACTATCCGAAACCCTATTTCAATACCGACAAGAACCAGCGTACCCAGACCCGCTATTTGCAAAACGCAGCTTATATACGTTTGAAGAATATGCAGGTCGGATATACCTTACCGAGAATATGGACGCAAAAAGCAGGAATGGAATCGGTACGTATTTATGTTTCCGGTGACAATTTGCTGACTTTATCTGATATCAGCGGCGTATTCGATCCCGAATTGCTGGGCAGCGACTGGGGAGACGGTAAACTCTATCCTTTGCAGAAAACTATTTCAATCGGTTTAAATGTAAACTTTTAATTCATTGAATGAATATGAGACTAAAATTAAAACATATATATGTCGGCGCATTGATCGGTATGGGCGGATTGGCGATGACATCCTGTAACGATTTTCTGGAACGCGCTCCGATCAGCCAGATAACCCCGGAATCTTATTTCACAACAGTGGATCAGGTGGGTAATTATGTGCTTAACTATTACGATTCCCAGCTCGAAAATTCCAACGGAACCAAGATGTATCATCAAACGTCCTGGAATTCCGGCGTGCAACGTAATGATGCCAATACCGATAACCTGCTGACGGACGAAGGCAACCTTAATTATTTTGCCGGAAACTGGCAGGTGTCGGCCGGTAAGACCACACAAGGCTTGTTATCCCGCGTCCGTGTATGGAATTATCTGTTTGAAGAGGTGCTTCCTAAAGAAGAGGCCGGGACTATCCAGGGGGCGAGCGATCTGCTTAGCCATTATATCGGGGAGGCCTATTTTTTCCGTGCATTGAGTTATTACGTAGCCCTTGTGAAATACGGTGATTTCCCGATCGTGGAAGAAGTACTGCCCGACCAGAGCGACGTGCTTGTCGAACACAGCAAACGAGCACCCCGCAATGAAGTGGCCCGTTTTATCCTGAAAGACCTCGATGAGGCGATCTCTCGTCTTAAAGATCATGGATTTCAAATGAACCAGCGTATCAATAAACAAACAGCGCTACTACTGAAATCGAGAGTAGCCCTCTTTGAAGCTACTTTCGAAAAATACCACCAGGGTACGGGCCGTGTACCGGGCGATGCGAACTGGCCGGGAGCTAAGATGGACTATAACAGCGGTAAATCGTTCGATATACCCGGCGAAATAGACTTTTTCCTGACTCAGGCTATGGATGCAGCGTCAGCGGTAGCCGATCAGGCCACGCTGACGGATAACTCCCATGTGATGAATCCCGTTTACGGACAAGTATACGGCTGGAATCCTTATTTCGAAATGTTCAGCACGCCGGATGCGTCAGGGATTAACGAGGTGTTGCTATGGAAGCAGTATAATAAGGGATTGAGCATTTCCCATTGTGTACCCATCCGTTTGCAGGTAGGCGACCGCACCGGAATGACCCGTGCACTGGTTAATACTTTCCTGATGAAGAACGGGTTGCCCATTTATGCTGCCGGTTCGGGTTATCACGGAGACGTCACCGTATCGCAGGAGAAAAAAGACCGTGACGAACGCCTGCAACTGTTTGTCTGGGGAGAAGAAGACGTACAGCGCAGTGATACGAAAGACCCTGCAATAGCCGATACCGGTGTCGTAGTGCACATGGAAAATTTCCGTATCATTTCAGATGCCGAACAAAACCGGGATATCACCGGATACCGTCCGCGCAAAGCTTACACATACGATTACGACCAGAACAGGAATGACGAATTGCTGGGAAGTAACGGTTGTGTTATTTTCAGGGCTACGGAAGCCTATCTGAACTATATGGAAGCATGCTATGAGAAAAACGGTTCGCTCGACGGCAAAGCGCAAGGGTATTGGAAAGCTATCCGCCGCCGTGCCGGTGTTGATGAGGATTTCTCAAAAACCATTGGTGCAACCAATCTGGGCAACGAAAATGACCTGGCCGTTTATTCCGGCGATCAGTTGGTGGATCCGACACTTTATAATATCCGTCGCGAACGTCGTTGCGAATTTAATGGCGAAGGCATGCGTTGGGATGACCTGATCCGGTGGCGTGCCTGGGATCAGTTGCTTACGAAGCCTTATATTATTGAAGGTGTGAACTTCTGGGATGCCGCTTACCTGAAATATACAAAAACGGTAGACGGTGTAGAAGTTTCGGCAGTAGTTGCCGACGGCACGACTGAGGCAAATGTTTCGCGGAAAGAAGATAGTAAATATTTGCGTCCGCTACGCAGAACCAGTATCAACAACCAGCTTTACGATGGACTGACCTGGCGAAAGGCATTTTACCTCAGTCCGATCGGTTTGCAGGATATGCAGCTTGCCGCCACCAATCCGGAAGATATAAACACCACGGTAATGTATCAGAATCCGTATTGGCCGATGGCGCCCGGTAAAGCACTGGAATAATACTGAATATTTAAAGAGTACATACAGTTAACTGAATTGATGGTTAACAAGGTGGGGGAAGAGAGTTCGGGAGAATATTCTTCCCCTTTTTGATGAATCTCTATTTATTTCGACTTGCCTATGATTTTTGACGTGTTTTTTATTGCACCCTTTAATTATTATCGTACATTTGCTGTGCATTTCATAACCTAGGCGGGGAAACCTGCCAATTTCCGTGGCGGGCATTTTTATGTCCGCTTGCGATCATTCTATATGGCGGTTCCGTACCCCCGTGTAGAATGTTAATGCATCTACTGCGCCTAGGTGTGAAATGCAACGGGACAGGCGGAACCGCTCTTATATTCAGAAAATCTTCGCCTTCACATCTAATATTAATAGGTATGGACACAGAATTTTTAACTGCCCAACAAAGTGAAGACCTGCAAAGGTTAAGTGGAAACCCTTCTCCTTTTTCTGAAGAAGAACTAAAAGATTTTTACCTCAAACTGGCCCGTCTGGTCAATCCGGGCGCATGTTCCCCTAAACGCACCGACTTTGAAGTATTGAGCATACTAAGCAAAGACCTGAAGAGAAACCTCGGATTTTTATGTAAGTATACGCAACACTCCTGGGATGAAGGATTGTTGGAAATACAAATGGCCTGCGGAGTTTATTCCGTACAGGACAGTATCCCCAAAACGCAGCGATTAGAAATGAATACTTCCCTGGGAAGACATTTACAATTTCTTGCCCGGATGGCATCCAGCTGTTCAGTTGCAAGAAAGATGCATGCGGAATATACCCGGCATTTTATTAATGTAGAATACCTGTTAAGGCAAATGGGGAAATGATAAAGAGACTAATTCAAGACAGTATCTTTATCATCTGAAGTTTTTCCGTTTTTTTTCTTCATTTGTTCATATTGGGGTTACTGTGCTGATGATTAATGGTTTGTAGATGAATATAATGAAGGATATCATCCTGTAGCATCTATATAATTCAAATTTCCCATGTAATAAATGAATAAAGGGAAACTTTCTGTATATCAACAAAAGAGTAAGTCGTATGTTGTAAGCATTTATCTTATTATTCTTTAGTTCAAAAGTCATGTCCGATTTCTTGTCCGTCAATTGTCAAACGCTTGTTCGACTAATATCGGATAAGCGTCCGACATATATCGAACAAGCGTTTGACGAATGACGGACAAGAACGGATACAGCACTTTTGGTCTAAAAGTATATCAGTCCCACTCTACCTGTACACTAATAAAGAGATAAGATATACCTTTGGATTTGCCGGTATCCAATGGTTGTTCATGATGAAGCGATAGGGGAGAAATAGAGATTTTTACATCGATTTAATTACAAATTATATCGGATCCTTCATTGTATTCATTTTGTATTCTTTGATTTATAAACTCTATATGTTATAGATGAAGGAATGAAGAAAAAAACGGAAAAACTTTTATTGGGAGAGTCTGCAATCAGTTTTGTTTTATTTACTGGTATTAATACATCTCTTATCCCCTTTCAAAGAGAAGAAATAGGTACAACTAGTCATATTCACAGATGGTTCACTTCTTATCAGAATTGAGCTATTTATAGTGACTGGTTGTACCTGTCTCCCCTCTCAAGAGGGGAATTGGTTACTCTCGTCGCTATAAACTGATAGCTCAATTATTTCTATATTAACTCAATCATCCCAAATTATTCAATATATCCGTTTTACCTTCCTGTACCAGGCGGTAAATCATTTCGCCGAACAAGGTGTTAACCCAGGCGAACCAGGAGCGGGTGAACTTCTTTGGATCGTCTTTGTGGAATGATTCGTGCATGAAACCGGTGTCGCCGTCCGTATCACGGAGCATTTTTACACAGTGGCGTATTTCTTCGGTGTCGTTGGTCGTATTGCATCGCATGATGATACTCATCGGCCAGATAAAGTCGAAACCGATGTGCGGACCGCCGATACCTTCGCCTGCCTTGCCTTTATAGAAGTAGGGGTTCAGCGGACTCAGAACCAGTTTGCGGGTATTCTGGTAGACCGGATCGTTTACATCGACGCATCCCAGATAAGGCATAGCCAACAAACTGGGGACATTGGCATCGTCCATGAAAACGTGGTTATAGAAACCGTCTGCCTCGAAAGCATATACCTTTCCGAATTCGGGGTGTTCTACAATACCGTATTTCTCGATGGCGGCAGCTACTTCGTCGGCCAATGAGTCGCACTGGCGGGCAAAGTCGTTATCCTTTTTGATGTCGCGCATCATCTCTGCCAACTGGCGGAGTGAAGTAACGGCAAACATATTCGACGGGATCAGGAAACCGAACAAAGTCGCATCGTCAGACGGGCGGAAAGAAGAAACGATCAATCCGACAGGGTTTACCGGACTACCGTAACCGTCGTTCAGCAAGGTGTCTCCCTGGCGGTCTGTCTTACGGGAGAAACGATACGGACCGAGTCCATCCTTACGTTGTTGTTCAATGAACGTTTTATAGACGGTTTTCATTGCTTTCTCCCACTCGGCATCGAAAGGAGAGGTGTCGCCGGTCTTTTTCCAGAAGTGATAAGCCAGGCGGATGGGGTAACAGAGCGAGTCGATCTCCCATTTGCGTTCGTGAAGTTCCGGTTTCATCTCCGTACGGTCACTTTCCCATTCGCTGCCTGTCGGGCCTTCGTTGAAACCGTTGGCATACGGGTCGATGTTGATACACCAGGTCTGGCGGTTGATAACACCTGCCAGCATTGTCTTTACTTTCGGGTCTTCATTTGCAAAAATGATATGCGGAAAAACCTGTGCGGATGAGTCACGGAGCCACATCGCATGGATATCACCTGTAAGGACGAATGTATCAGGCTTGCCGTTTACCATTTTATGCTCACAGGTCGTATCGAGTGTGTTTGGAAAACAGTTCTCAAACATCCAGGCCAGCTTCGGATCTTTCAGTTTGGCTTTTGTCGTCTGGATTGCCTTTTCGACGGCGGCAGAAGTAAACTGGCGTTTTTCCGGTGCCGGACGTTGGCAAGTATACTGTAATGTGTTAGACACGAGAGGTGCGCCCGGTGTAGCCGATTCTGTCAAATGAGCAAATGATTTTTGCCCGACCAACAGACCTGCCAGAGACAAACCTCCGGATTTTAGAAAGTTTCTACGTGTAGTCATGGGTTTATATATTTTATTTATTGAATGTTACTTGTTTCAGCAAAAAGTTCGATCATACAGGCATTGTCCAGCAGCCACTTGAACTTTTTGTTGTCGGTCCCTGCCCAGTCATTCCCCAGGAATCCGTTTTCGTCGCGGGTATATTCCCAGGCGTAATGGGCATTGTCCGCCATTGTTCTGACATATTTATAATCGTTGTCTACCTCCGCCAAAGCAAGGAGACCGCGTAATAAAATGACATTGAACCATGGATTTGTGGGGTAAAAGTAAGCATCTTTTCCGTTAATCCCTGTACGTTTCCCTAAAAAATGATTGTAAGCGCCTTTTGCAGTGTTCTTTGCATCTGTCAGATAAGTCTCGTCCGAGGTTGTCTGGTAGAGGAGTACGCCTGCCTGGATCATTTGTCCGCTGTTGTAGGTGAATTTGGCTTTACCGATTGTTTGATCGAGTCCGATGTTATCCCAATATACCGAATCGGCAGGGTCGCACAGGTTCTTCTTTGTCCAGTTATATGTTTCGATGGCCTGGTCGAGGTACTTTTGTTCTTTCGTCAGGTTATACAGTTTCATGCACAAGACGGTTGCCGGGGCATTGGAGCAGGTGTTTTTAGAGGTCTTTTTCTGTTCGCACCAGTAGATGCCGCCTCCCAGCGCATTGTCCCATCCGCTGTATATATATTTGTGCAACTCTTTTGCTTTCAGGAGATATTGTTGGTCTTTGGTGAGGGCATACAAATCGCAGAAATCGATGGCCAGCCAGTCATTATCATCGTAAAAGCGATCGCTTTCACCATTGAATCTCGGATAGCTTTGATAACAGTGCGGGGTACGTGTATTATCCCAATACAGATCCAGTCCCGGGATAATACGTTTTTCCAGTATTTCCAGGTATTTCTTATCTCCGGTAACGTCATAGAGGGAGATACAACCCGACAACATACCGGAGTAAGGCCATAGGAAAGAGACTTCCTGGTTCTTTTTCTGTTCGCTCCCTTCGGCAAGGTAAGTGACCTGATTTTCCGGGTTTACCGGATAGGTCTCGGAAAGAAGACCGTACTTTTCGACGTTATACTTTGTCAGGATGTTGGTTAATAAGGAATCAGCGATAGCTACATCCCTGTTTTCACCGGGAAGATGTTGTCCGGTGCACGCACAAAAACACAATGCGAGCAGGCAACAATTAAGAATTGATTTAGTATTCATGGTCTACAATAATTGAATTAAGAATGAAAGGTGCAAATATAATATTTTTCTTTAGTTATTGAATTATAAAAGAGGCAGGTAAAAAACTAGAAATTGTTTTGAGTTTATTGTTTGGTTTCAATGTAGAAATAATTGAGTTATCCCGTTCCCGTGCTTGACACGGGATCGCAAGGGGACAGACTGTATCCTGTATGTATTTTTTGATACCGCCAGTTCTCTTGCGGCCCCGTGTCAAGCACGGGGACAAGATAGCTCACTTTTGACAATAAATAAATCAAATAATAAATTCAAAGCAGTTTCTAATCTGACCGGCGAATAGATCAGTGGCGTATTATATCTAATGACGTTAAGATGTTGATGCCATATTTGTTGTCGGGCGAACTCCACCATTCCGTATCTCCGTTGGCACAACGGATGGCATAGCGGTTGTTATATTTCAACCGTTCGGAGCCATCAGGGATCCAGAGACCTAGCCGGTATTTTCCTGTTTTCAGGTGTTCCGGAATAATAAATTGTCCTTTGATGGTATGAAGCAAAGGTTTACACTCCGGATCTTTGGGCTGGTATGGTTGGAAGTTGTGAACGTTCGTCTCCGTCAGAAATTCCGTGATCCGGTTCTGTTCATCGATCAGTACAAAATAAACGGGATGTTCATTGAATAAGGTGGAAAAGCCTCTGTTAATCAGGGAGAGGTCCAGTGAGATTTCTTTTCCGGCTGCCGGGTTGCCGTTTATTTTGAGTTGTTGCAGTTCCAGCCGGTAACCCAGATGATCCCGGATATAATCGAATACGTTTCGTGTAGCCGGACTTCCGTCCTGATTTTTAAAGTAATTGTCGGAAACGGGCATATGGTTTTCAGACAGGAATGATTCTTCCAGTGGAGTTTCTTTCCAATACATCATTGAGTATTTATCTTTAGTTCCTTTCTCTTTGTAATTATGGATGGCACTGAGCGAGGTGTAATGTTGCAGGAAAAGCTGTCTGGCTGTCGCTTTGCCGTCGATAACCCATCCGGCTTCCGGATTGTCGGGATCTTCATTCATGCTCCAGGTTCCCCAGGGAAGTTCTCCGTCTACGGCTAAATAAGGACTTTCTTCAACGATTTGGTTGAAATAAGGAGTTCCTTCATGCATGTTCCCGTCCCATTTATGAGGTTTTATAATGATGAAATCATCGTGGAAAGAAACTCTGTTATATGATTTACTTTCTTTGTTTATCAAGTTCTTATATTCAGGGACTCTTACTTGTACCATTCTGTTTTCCGGAGTCATCCAGACTATCTTTTCCAGGATGGTACGTTTGCTGTCATTCGTTTTTTCCAGTCCGTGGAATGAACTGTGCCATTCGCCCCATGCACCGATGAATCCGGCTTGAACAACTTGGATGACATCTGTGTTTTGTGCAAGGAATGGTTTCAGTTGTTCCATATGGCGGAGCACATCTTCCAAGGTAGGGCCACTTCCCGCTCTTCCCATAAAAGCAGTTTCATAAGCAAATCGCAATACGGCTTTTTTACCTAATTCTCTTAGTTTGTTGAAATAGGTATCCATTGTGGTAAAAGCATCTTCCGATAAGTCTTTTCCTACAAATCCGGTGAGATAAAAGTAGCTTTGAACCAGGCTGACACTGTCTGATGCATAGATAGCAGACTCTGATTCTAAATGACTGGTTATATCAGGGAATTGTTTAGGGTTCCAGACATCTTTCCCGCTGGCAATGTCGACTGCTATTTCCAATCGGAAGCCTCTTTCCGGATTATACAGACCTTCCTGTCCGGCAGGGTCGTCGGCATAGATGCCGCAGAAGGTGATTGTCTTTGCTTTTCCGTTGCCTTTGTCCGGATTATTTCCGTGTATACAATTGGCAAAGCAAAAGAATAACCCTGATAGAATAAGAATAAAGTATTTTTTTTCATATGTAAATAAATTGCGCTCCCTATCTCAAGAGAGCCGTTTAAACC
>ERZ791830.144-NODE-144-length-95758-cov-4.044638_pt1 | contig 95758 bp, 69 predicted proteins | sample MGYA00509945_ERZ791830 | MGnify/ENA primary metagenome ERZ791830 (study PRJEB30046, sample SAMN00792021) | human gut metagenome | study: EMG produced TPA metagenomics assembly of the A metagenome-wide association study of gut microbiota in type 2...
CAAGAGGGGAGCCAGTTACAACCAGTCAATAATTAGATAGTTCAATTCTGATAAATTTTGAATGAATCCCAATCCCCCAATTTATGATGGAAAGCGGCAAAACCGGACACGTTCCTTATCAGAATTCCGACGTAAAATGGAACCTGATATCCGGGAAATCCTGCTGCGCCATGGTCAGCACATAGCCGGAATCGGCCAGATAGACGTCGCGCCCTTCTTTGTCGAGCGCCATATACTGGGATTTACGTTTCTTGAAATTCTCTAAAGCAACAGGATTGTCACTCTCGATCCAGCAGGCTTTGTACAGGCTGATCGGTTCCCATTTACATTGTGCGCCGTATTCATGCAGCAGGCGGTACTGGATAACCTCAAACTGCAACTGCCCTACCGTACCGATAATCTTGCGGCCGTTGAACTGGTTGGTGAAAAGCTGTGCCACACCTTCGTCCATCAACTGCTCGATACCTTTGTTCAATTGCTTGGCCTTCATCGGGTCGGCATTTTCAATGTATTTGAACATTTCCGGAGAGAAGCTGGGCAATCCCTTGAAATGAAGCTCCTCGCCCGAAGTCAGCGTATCGCCGATCTTGAAATTCCCGGTATCCGGCAAACCGATAATATCGCCGGCAAAAGCCTCGTCCACCGTCTCCTTCTTCTGCGCCATAAAAGCAGTCGGGCTACTGAAACGCAATTGTTTGCCGAAACGGACATGTTTATAAGGAGCGTTACGCTCGAAACGACCGGAACAGATCTTCACGAAAGCGATACAACTGCGATGGTTCGGGTCCATATTGGCATGTATCTTAAAGATAAAGCCGGTGAAGCTATCCTCTTCCGGTTCAACCACACGTTCCACCGCCTGAATAGGACGGGGAGACGGGGCAATCTTGATAAAGCAATCCAGCAACTCCTTCACACCGAAGTTGTTCAGGGCAGAACCAAAAAAGACAGGGGCGATATCCCCTTTCAGATACGTATCCACATCGAACTCCGGATAAACGCCTTCGATCAGCTCGATGTCCGCACGCAACTTTTCTGCCAGCGTATCGCCGATATGGTTTTCCAGCTCCGGACTGTTGATGTCATTGAACTCGATCTTTTCCGTCACATACTGTTTGCTCGGCGTATAGAGGTCGAGTTTCTGTTCATATATATTATATACCCCTTTGAAACGCTGTCCCATATCGATCGGCCAGCTCAGAGGGCGCACCTTTATCTGCAATTCTTCTTCTATCTCATCCAGAAGGTCGAAAGGATCTTTACCGTCACGGTCCATCTTGTTGACAAACACGATCACCGGTGTCTTGCGCATACGGCAGACTTCCATCAACTTACGGGTCTGGGCTTCCACACCTTTGGCAATGTCGATTACAATAATTACACTGTCTACGGCTGTTAACGTACGGAAAGTATCTTCGGCAAAGTCCTGGTGACCCGGGGTATCGAGGATATTTACTTTATGGTCGTCATAGTCGAAAGCCATCACAGAGGTTGCAACGGAGATTCCACGTTGTTTTTCTATTTCCATCCAGTCGGAGGTCGCCGTCTTCTTGATCTTGTTGGACTTAACAGCTCCTGCCACATGGATCGCGCCACCGAACAACAGCAGTTTTTCCGTCAATGTGGTCTTACCGGCATCCGGGTGGCTGACAATAGCAAACGTTCTTCTTCTTTTAATCTCTTCTGAATACTGACTCATTTTTATATCGTTTATTTTATTTCAAACAGGGTTATGAACAGGGTTTTCAACATACTTATCAACATATCAACAGGGTTATCAACAACCTACAGTTTCTCCATGCAAACGCGGAGACTCTCTTCCCAATGCGGGATGACGATGCCGTATGTTTCTTTTATCTTCTTCTTATTCAACACGCTATAAGGAGGACGGACCGCCTTTGTCGGGTAATCTTTCGTTTCGATCGGACGGACGCGGCATTCTATTCCGGCCACCTCAAGGATTTTCACCGTAAAATCATACCAGCTGCAAACACCTTCGTCGGAAAAATGGTAAATCCCCGGCACAAAGGCATCCCGCTCGCCAGAGTCAACCACCGTGAGAATGGCTGCTGCTAGGTCGCCTGCATAAGTCGGTGTCCCGATCTGGTCGAATACGAAACCGAGCTCATCCCGTTCTTTTCCCAGACGGAGCACCGTCTTCACGAAATTATTCCCGAACTCTGAATATAACCAGGCGGTACGGATAATCACCGCATCGGGACAAACTTCCTGTAAAATCTCTTCACCGGCCAATTTAGTCCGGCCGTAAGCCGAAACAGGCCGGGTGGCATCGGTCTCCACATAAGGACGACAGTTTGTTCCACTAAATACATAATCGGTAGAGACGTGAATCATCTTAGCTCCCGCCTCATGTGCAGCTTTACCCAGTACACCGACAGCAAAAGTATTGATGCGGCGGCACAGGGCCTCGTCGTCTTCCGCCTTATCGACGGCCGTATAGGCGGCACAGTTCAATATATAGTTCACTCCGTTGTCCTTTACCACCGCCCGCACAGCAGCAGGATCGGTAATGTCCAACGTGTCGACATCCGTAAACAGGAAATTATATCCGGAATATTTGCCGGCTAACAAACGAATCGAATTACCCAGTTGCCCATTGGCACCGGTTACCAGAATTGTTTTCATGTCATTAATCTTCTAATTTCAATTCTCCGTTCATATCTTCACGATACTTTTCGGCAAGGAGGGCCAGAAAAGAACTGATCTGTTTGATCGCTTCCTGCGTTTCCGGACTGACGGTTTTTCCCTGCATACGGAGAAGCAGATAGCCATAGATTGCATTAAAACAGGTCTCCAGTTCAGGTAAGTCCTCTCCCCCGGATTTTGCGCGGAGTTGCACTATATAAGGGAGCGTTTTATAGTAGGCCGCCCCGTAAACCATTTCTTTCGTAGATTTAAGCAGCCGCAGATGCAGGTCGGTCAGGGCAATGATGACATTCTTGTTCAACTGGATATGTCCCTTTTCCTTGACACCTTCGCTACGCATCATCTCAATCAGTTCCTCATACCATCCGGCTATTTCTTCCTTCACATCGTCCGGCTGGTCGTATTGGGCGATCACCGTACGGCGGATCGAATCGATGTCAAACTGGTTGGCACGTATCAGGTCTTCCACCTGCCACATGTATAACAGATACTCGGCTATATTTTCTTTTCTTTTTTGCTTCGCTACAATCATGGTTGCAAAGATACACTATATTCGGATATCGCCCGATAGAAATCAGCATCTTTAACACCTAACTGACGGCATGCCAGACGTGCAGCATTGAGGTTTGTCAGGAAATAACTATCCGGGACATGTATCGGGAAATCCCCGTAACGGGTCTGGAGGAACGTCGCCCCGTCTTTCTCGATCACAGGATGTTCGCCGTAAGAGATGGCTGTAATATCCTCGCGCACTTCCTCTGCCAGCTGCTTCACAGCCGGGTCGCCTTCAAAATAAATCAGTTTGCCTTCACGTTCGATCAGGGTCGTGAAGTTCCTGAACGTATCATAATAAGCATCCGGAGTGGGATGGTCGGTATCCGGCGTCCATGACAGATTGGTCAATATCGCGATATGGGGACGGAAAAACTCCAGCTGGAAACGTTTCTCCAAAGCAGACGTAACATGTTCATCACCTTCGATCAGGGCGATGCGTGCTTCATAACTCATATGTACACGATTCGGCAACAAAGGAATCTCGCTGGTCAATGCATAGTCGAAAGCCAGCTTCTGACGTTGAAGGGCACGGATGATCATCGAGATAATTGTTTTCTTTCCGCGGCTTCCCGCAACAACTACCCGTGTCTTCTCTTTGGTCCGCTGAAAAATAAATTCAGGTATAGAGAGAATTAATAACCCTAATTCCTTAGCTCTTATCAGTTCCGGATTATCCTGTTTGACAGTGGCACCCAGAACGACAAAATTATTATCCTTTGTTAATCTCTCCGGAAACCAACCGTTTCCATGGCAAGTACAACCGGCAGCGTGCAGCTTTGCTATCACATCTTCTGTTATACCATTGCCGGAAACACTCACATCATATCCCTTCTCATGAATAGCCAAAGCCAGGTCAAGCACAAGAGGTTCGGTTACGGAGATTAAATGAACTTTTCGCATCACTTTGAATTTGTCGCAAATGTACACATTTTCATCAAGCATCAACATATAAGGAATAGAAAAAACATGCTTATCTTTGACACAAAAAAAGTGAAATGGATATACAGATAATCGATACGGGCTACTTTTATGCAGACGGCGGCGCCATGTTCGGAGCGATTCCGAAAACTGCCTGGAGCCGGCGTTACCCCAGCAACGAAACCAACGGCTGCGTCCTGGCAATGAGGAGCCTGCTTGTATCAAACGTTCCCGAAAAAGTGATCCTTATCGACAACGGAGCAGGCACGAAACATCTCCGGCAACTGAGCTATTATAATTTCTTCGACCTGGTCGATCTGGGGGAAGAATTACATAAGCGCGGCATCTCACCCGGACTAGTGACGGACGTTGTCCTCACCCACCTGCATTTTGACCATTGCGGTTATTCAACCTTAAAAAATGAAGAGACGGGAGAAATCTATCCGGCTTTTCCCAACGCAACATACTGGGTCAGCCGCAAGCAATGGGATAATTTCCTACATCCGAACGCACTGGAAAAGGATTCTTACTTCATAGAAAATATGAAGGCGATAGCCGACAACGGACAACTGCGCCTCATCGATACCGACACGGAACTTTGTCCGGACATCGACCTGCGTCTCTTCGATGGACATACGCCGGGACAGATCGTACCATATATCCATACTCCCGAACAAACTTTCGTCTTTGCCGGAGATGTGATTCCCCTAGCAGCCAGTGTTTCACCGGAGTGGATTTCGGCTTACGATACCTTCCCGGTCACTTCTTATCAGGAAAAAGTCCGCATGCTGGAAGAAGCCGCCAGGGAAGGTCAAGTCCTTATTTACTGTCATGATGCTTATACCAGATGCAGTACGGTAAAGAAAGTCAACGACTTTTTCAAGAAAGATAAAACGATAGAAATATAGTAAGTTTACCGATTACCATCCGGATTCATTTCAGAAATAAAATAAATCACTATCTTTGGAAACAATCTGTTACAGATCATAAGATATATGAAAAAGACATTATCATTTATAACTTTTAATAACGCATGAATAAACTAAGCAAACTAACGCTGTTGTGTGCAGCTTTTGCCGGAATGATGGCATGTTCCGATGGTAAAATCGCGAAAGGCGATTACGGCATCATCCCTCTTCCGCAGGAAGTTTCCATGGTCAATGGAAGCTCTTTTGTGTTAACGCCTTCTACTTCCATCATTTACCCGGAAGGAAATGACTTACTGAAACAGGCTGGCGAGTTCCTGGCTTCTTATATTAAGGAAGCAACCGGCTATGCTCCGAAAGTAGGGACCGACAAGAGTTCCAAGCCGATCCATCTGTCGGTCGATAAAAGCATCTCCAACCCCGAGGGCTACCGACTGACCGTTACTCCGGAAGGAATCGAGATTGCAGGTGCGAGCGAAGCCGGCGTATTCTATGGCGTACAGACTTTACGCAAATCGATTCCCGCAGTGGCCGGAGGGATGAACATCGAACTCCCAGCCGTAACGATCAACGACTATCCCCGTTTCGCTTATCGCGGAATGCACCTGGATGTGTCGCGCCACTTCTTCCCGGCCGACTCTATCAAGAAATACATCGACATATTGGCATTGCACAATATGAACACGTTACATTGGCATCTGACAGACGACCAGGGATGGCGTATCGAGATCAAGAAATATCCGGAACTGACGACAATCGGTTCCCAACGCAAAGAAACAGTGATCGGACGTAACTCCGGTGAATATGACGGCAAGCCTTACGGCGGTTTCTATACTCAGGACGAAATCCGCGATGTCATTGCCTACGCCAAAGAACGTTTCGTCACAATCATCCCCGAGATCGACCTGCCTGGACACCAGCAAGCTGCGTTGGCGGCTTATCCGGACCTGGGTTGTACTGGCGGCCCGTATGAAGTATGGACACAATGGGGCATTTCCGACGATGTGATCTGTGCCGGAAACGACAAGGCGATGCAGTTCCTGGAGGATGTGCTGTCAGAGGTAATCGACCTGTTCCCGTCCGAATATATCCACATCGGAGGCGATGAATGTCCGAAAGTACGCTGGAAAACCTGTCCGAAATGCCAGGCACGCATCAAAGCGGAAGGCATCAAGGGAGACCAGAAACACAGCGCCGAAGAATATCTGCAAAGCTACGTGATCTCACGCATGGAAAAATTTGTGGAAAGCAAAGGACGCCATATCATCGGCTGGGATGAAATCCTGGAAGGCGGACTGGCTCCGAATGCGACGGTAATGAGCTGGCGTGGTGTTGACGGCGGTATCGAGGCAGCCAAACAGCATCACAATGTGATCATGACACCGAATACGTACCTTTATTTCGACTATTACCAGTCTACCGACACAGAAAACGAACCGTTGGCTATCGGTGGTTACCTGCCGCTGGAACGGGTTTATTCACTGGAACCGACTGCCGGTATTCCTGACGAATATAAGAAATATGTGATCGGTGTACAGGCAAACCTCTGGACTGAATATATCCCGACGTTCTCACAGGTTGAGTATATGGTTATGCCACGTATGGCCGCCCTTGCCGAAGTGCAGTGGACTGACCCGAGCAAGAAAGAATACCAGAGTTTCCTGCCCCGCCTGGTCCGTATGACAAAACTGTACGACCGCCTGGGTTACAACTATGCCAAGAATATCTTTGACATTCACGCAGAATTCACCACCGATACGGAGAACAGCGAAGTCGTTGTAAATCTCTCTACCCTGGGTGACGGTGATATCTACTACACACTCGACGGCAGCGAACCGACAAGCGCAAGCAATAAATATGAAGCTCCCGTAAAGATCAAGGAAAACGCAACCATAAAAGCCGTTGTCGTTCGTCCGACAGGCAACAGCCGCGTATTCTCTGAAAAAATCAATTTCAGCAAATCGACGGCAAAACCCGTTACTTTGCGTGTTGCCCCGAGCAAAGGATACGATTTCAAAGGTGGTCCTGAAATGACGGACGGCCTGACCGGTGATACGAATTACAAAACCGGCCGTTGGCTGGGCTTCCAGGGAAAAGACCTGGATGCGGCGATCGACCTGAAACAGCCGGTTGAAATTAGCAAGGTGGCTTTCAACACTAATGTGGTCAAAGGCGACTGGATCATGGGCGCTGCCGGAGTTACCGTAAAGGTATCCGAAGACGGTAAGAACTTCAGGGAAGTGGTATCCAAAACAATCCCGTCCCTGAAACAAACCGATAAGGATGGCATCTATCCGCAGGAAATTACCTTCGATCCGGTAAAAGCCCGTTACGTGGAAGTGATCATCAAAAGTGACAAACTGCCGGCATGGCATGGCGGCGCAGGTAATCCGGCCTATCTGTTCGTAGACGAAATTATTATTCAATAGGGTAAAACATCAACACAAAAGCCGTCTAAAAGACTTACCTCTTTCCGACAGTAAGTCTTTCAGACGGCTTTTTTACTTCAAATCATACAGGCTTTATGCGAAAAGCAATCATCATGCTAAGCCTTTTCCTCTGCCATTTCACACTAGTATACGGTAATAATCAAGGCAAGCAGGAATACATCCTTGTTCTGAACTCCGTCAATTACGACGAAGTCTGGACGAACGGAGTCTATCAATCTATCTACAACACCTTTAATGGCTCGCAATATGCAATCCGCACAGAAGAACTGATGGTTCCTACCATCGCGAACGCGGATGAAGCCGAAGCCAAAAGAAACTCCTTACTGGAAAAATATCCCATACGCCCCAAAGTAGTTGTCTTTATAGGCGATCCCGGATGGATAGTATACCGTTCCTTATTCGACAGTGAATGGAAAGAGGTCCCTGTCTTAATCTGCTATTCACGCAAAACCATGCCAGGTTGCATCGAAAATCTTCTTTCCCGGAATATATCGGACAAAGAACTTGTCCCTGCCAGCCAGATGTTGAAAGGCTATAATATAACAACCTTATATCAACCTTTCTATATGAAAGAGACGATTGAACTCATGCAACGTATTCAACCGGAGATAAAAAATATTGCTTTCATATCCGATAATCGCTATATCAGCCTGTGTGCACAAAAAGAAGTGGAACAAGCAATGGCTGACTATTATCCGTCACTGAAGTTAGATATTCTCACTACAACCCGGCTTTCAACCGAACAGTTGCTGGACACAATATCACGTTACAATAAAGAAACCGGAATATTGTATTACTCCTGGTTCTCTAAACAGGTTCAAGAAAATAATTACCTGAATGACAACATACAACGAATCGTTTACGGCTTTGCCCATAATCCGGTATTTACCGTTGCCGACCTACAAGCGGAAAACGGGAACTTTGCTGGAGGTCATTATATCTCGCTACCCGACTTTAGCGAGGAGGTTATTCATACTTTACAGCAAATAGTAGACGGCACTCCGGCTCGTGATATCCAGCCGCACAACGGAGGTGAACCACAAACCTACCTGAACTACCGGCATTTGAAACTACATAATACCGACAGCAATCTCTATCCTCGCAATGCGGTCTATTATCAGCGTCCTCCGAGTTTCTATGAACAGAACAAACTGGCTATTATCTGTATCATCGCACTTGCTTGTGCCATAGTCATAATCCTGGTGATGAGACTCCGGTTTTACTGGCAAGTACAACAGGAGATACGCGAACGCGAAAAAGCCGAAGAAGCCAACCGCCTTAAATCAGCCTTCCTGGCAAACATGAGCCATGAGATACGCACCCCGCTGAATGCGATCATCGGCTTCTCCACCCTGTTAGCCAATGAAGAAAATCTGGAAGAAAGGCAAGAATTCATCAAGATCATCGAGAACAACAATGAGTTATTGCTCCAACTGATCAACGACATACTGGACCTCTCCAAAATTGAGGCAGGAACCCTGGAGTTCATCTACTCGGACGTAGACGTGAATTCTTTACTGACGGAGATAGAACAAAGCAGCCGCATCCGTAACCGGCATCCGGAAATCCAAATCTCTTTCGAAGAACGTCTGCCACAATGCATCATCCATACGGAACGAAACCGTCTGACCCAGGTCATAAACAACCTGCTGACCAACTCTATGAAGTTTACAACCCGGGGAAGTATCCGCTTCGGTTATCGACAGGAAGGCAACAGGCTGCGTTTCTATGTAAAAGACACCGGATGCGGCATCCCTGCGGATAAGATAGATTCAGTCTTCGGACGTTTCGTCAAACTGAACAACTTCCAGCAAGGGACCGGCCTCGGCCTCTCCATCTGCAAAACCATCGTAGAAAAGCTCGGCGGAGAGATAGGTGTCGAGTCGAAAGAAGGGGTAGGGACTTTATTCTGGTTTACTATTAAGGTTGAATAAAGTTCTTCTTTCATTTCTTACAATACATTTCAGGATTTCAAAAGCATAGGTCTCCCTGTCAAAAAAATAAATACCTTTGCAGGAAACATCAAATTTTATTCGCCATGAAAAGAAACCTATTGCTTCTGGCAGCTATCTGTTCCTGCTATAACCTTTTCGCTGAGGAGGTCATAGTCAAGCAATTCAGATATGCCGGCCCGTATGAAGTGAAAAAGCCGTTCCTGAAAGACAGCCTCGACGTAAACAGTAAGAAATTCACCGAAAAAGAATTATTGAAAACAGCCGTTCCGTTTAGCAATGTACGTCAAAGTACACAATTGCTGGAAGCAAATGCCGACGGAGAAAGTACACTTCCGGCCGGCAACCAGTCTTCTTATATCGGACTGGCCTCTTTCTATCTGAACAGCGACCGGTATGTAAAAGGGACTTTGCAGGTTAAAGGCCCGGAAACATACGAGGTCTATGTAAATAACGAAAAACAAACAGCCCCCGACGGAAAGGTTTCCCTGTCACTGGAACCTCATCGTTACGAAATCGTTATCAAATATTTAGCCGAAAGCGATAAAGCCGGCACCCTGAAAGTTTCGTTCGATACGGAAAAAGAGGCTGTTATCACGGCTACCACCGATCCGGAAAAAAGATATACGATCAGCGACGTGTTCGACGGAACACGTTTCCGCTCCGTCAGCCTCTCCCCCAACGGAAAATATCTGCTTACCTCCTATCAGACTACTTATCCCGGCGGACAGACTGCATATTTTCAGCAGATTACCGATAAAACCAACGGACAGGTGCTGATAGAAAGCAGTACGAACAATTTCAGCTGGATGCCCCAAAGCAACCGTCTTTATTATACCCGTAAAGGATTACAGGGAAAAGAACTGGTGACCGTCGATCCGGTGACAAAAGCCGAAACAATCCTCTCCCAGAATTTGCCCGATGGCTGGTTCAGCATCGCCCCGACAGAAGATTTTCTGATCTTCACGATCTCCGAAAAAGGGCCGGAAAAAGACAAAGACATGGAAGAAATACTCGTGCCCGACGACCGTCAGCCGGGATGGCGCAACCGTTCCTTCCTACACAAATATGACCTGGCAACGGGTGTTCTCGAACGCCTCACTTACGGCCACAATTCCACTTCGCTTAACGACATTTCGAAAGATGGCCGTTATCTGCTGTTCACCAGCAGCCGGCGCGAACTGACGAAGCGTCCGTTCAGCACAAAAATCCTTTACCGGATGGATTTGCAGAACAGGCAGGTTGATACACTCCTGGAAGATCCGTTCATCAACTATGCCAGTTTTTCACCGGACGGAAAGCAACTGGCTGTTTCCGGTTCGGGAGAAGCATTTAACAAGATTGGCTTGAATATTGCTCCGGGACAAACATCCAACCTGGCTGACGGACAGTTGTTCATCTACGACCTCTCCAATAAGCAGGCGACAGCCGTAAGCAAGGATTTTAATCCGTCTATCCAATCATTTACATGGAATACCGGAGATAAACAAATCTACCTGCAAGGAGAAGACAAAGACTGTGTCCGCCTGTATACGCTCAACCCAGCAAACGGAAAGATCAGTCCGGTTCCACTGAAAGAAGATATATTATCGGATTTCACAATTGCTGAAAATACCCCCGAACTTGTTTATTTCGGCGAAAGTGCCTCCAACTCACAACGACTCTACTCCATGAATCTGAAAAAGAAAGAGAAAGAGTCTGTCTGCCTGAAAGACTTGTCCAAAGACATTCTGAAAGATATTACCCTGGGCGAAGTACACGACTGGAATTTCCAGGCGGCTGCCGGAGATACAATCTACGGACGTTACTATCTGCCGCCGCATTTCGACCCAAGCAAGAAATATCCGCTGATCGTTAATTATTACGGCGGGACAAGTCCGACGGAACGCTCACTCGAAAACCGTTATCCGTCGCATACCTATGCTGCACTGGGATATGTGGTTTATATCATACAACCCAGCGGTGCCACCGGTTTCGGACAGGAATTTTCCGCACGCCACGTCAATGCCTGGGGAAAACGTACGGGAGACGAGATCATCGAAGGAACAAAAAAGTTTTGTGAAGAACACAGTTTCGTGGATGCCAAAAAGATCGGCTGCATCGGCGCCTCTTACGGCGGCTTTATGACATAGTACCTGCAAACTAAAACCGATATCTTCGCCGCCGCCATCTCACATGCCGGTATCAGCGATATTACCAGTTATTGGGGAGAAGGTTACTGGGGATATTCTTACAGTGCACTGGCTACCGCCAACAGTTACCCCTGGAATGCACGGGATATCTATGTAGAACAAAGCCCCTTGTTCCATGCCAACAAGATCAACACGCCGATCCTGTTCCTGCACGGTTCCGTCGATACGAATGTACCTGTAGGAGAAAGTATCCAGATGTTCACCGCCCTGAAACTACTCGGCAAGCCGACAGCCTTCATACAGGTAAACGGACAAAATCATCAGATACTGGATTATAAGAAACGGGCGGAATGGAACAAAACCATCTATGCCTGGTTCGCCAAATATCTGAAAGAGCAGCCGGAATGGTGGGAAGCTCTCTATCCGCCAAAAAGTCTGTAAAAGAATTGCGTCGCGCCTCGACGCAGTGCTACGTCGGGATGCGACGCAACGTTACATCGACATGCAGTGCAACGTTACATCGACAGCTGATGTAACGTTACATTGACAGCTGATGCAACGTTACATCGAACCCCGATGCAAATAACACATATTTCATCAGCACTAACGATTTCAGAATCCATACTTTTTTATCAGCTCATCACAAAAAGAGAAGGCCTGTTGCCATGCATAGGCATGTTCGGATTTTTCAATAAGCAATAAACTGAGTATTTCCCGGGATTTGCGAAGATCAGAACCGTTCAATGCTTTATGAGCCATCAGTTCCTTTTTCCCAGGAAAACTATCGGGTATAGACATTTCCAGCATCCGATAATAGACTACCACTAACACAGCACGTTGCGATTGCCCCAGTAGTTCTTTCGATTTTTGACCACACTCATCGAGTGCCTTAAAATATACGGCATTCAAATACTCAACCGATTCGGCATATTCACCCTGTAAAGCAAGGATTCTGAAAATACCCAGTCGGGCACACTGCACATTATCAGACGATACCGACAAGTCTGCTACACGTTCAAAACCTTCTTTTGCCTCTTCCTGAGAGAGAACACTTTCTATAATCGGGATTTTTATTCCTTGTATTTTCACCCATTCATAGTAAGACATGCCAACCAAACAACGATGGAAAAGCCGGTTAAGTTCCGGTCCTTCTTCCATAGCGGACGCATAGCGATCGGCCTCAACAAACTTTCTCTTCAAAATAGAATCGTGGACCATCGATTTGCAAAACTCCAGGGATAAATCCCCTGTATTGTTCTTGTTCTTCCATTCATTATACGGAGCGCTCCAACCGGAGAGAAAAGGCATTTCTTCTTCTTCAAAGTCATCCAACTCCTTGCCAATCTCATCAGTCGCAAGTACTTCAAATGATTCGGGAACAGCCAGCATTTCAAGTAACGCCCGGATTCGCTCCGGTTCCGGCGCATCCTCCTCGTCCATCCCCGCCATCTGACAGAATAAGGGGAAAAAGGCATACCAAAATCCCAGCGTATCAGCGGCATTAGCATAATTATCATCTTCTTTATCTCCCCCGGCGAGCACCTTTGAAGCCAGTGGGATGATAAGTTCGGCCAGTTCCAAAGGATCGAGTTCACGAAGTTCGGTCTTTGCCGATTCCGGAAGGATGCCGAGATCGATCAGTTTCGTCCACAGCAACGATCCTGCGGTGACACAGCAACGACCCGAACGGTGGTCGAAATAAGTTCCGTCACTCAAAAAGCCACCTTCTTCGTTGAGTTTCAGGGCTGCACTACGTTCCGGCTCGGGTAATTGCTCCGGAGGCAGAAGGAAGAGATAACCGAGTTTTTCCAGTTCTTCCCGTACCCGCAGGACAGTATATCCACAATCCAGTTGATTCTGGAGCTGGTAAAGATTGAAACAAATGTTTCGGGCTAAAGGAGGGATAGGAGAAGCGGTGGCAACTGTTATCACAGAACTTTCCACCAGACTTTCAATTTCATGCATCGACATAATTGTATAGATTAGAATGAATCTTGCAAAGATAGCAATACCCGGATATAAACCGACATAGAAACGCTTCTGAATCGATTTATACCCGGGTATTATTTTTTATGCCTTCCGGAAAGTTCTGCGGCTTATAACATTCCCCGCATCCGGTCTTCGAAAGCTGTCAGGGCTGCTTTGGCCCCTTCGCCCATCGAAATAATGATCTGTTTATAAGGGACAGTCGATACGTCGCCGGCCGCATAGATACCCGGAACATTTGTACGACAATGGCTATCGATCACGATCTCACCCTGACGATTCGTATCTACCACCTCACGGAACGGACCGCTGTTGGCTGCCAGGCCGATCTGGACAAAGATGCCATCCAGTTCGATGTTGCGGACTTCCTCTGTCTTACGGTCCTTTATACGGATACCGGTCACTTTTTCACCGTTACCCAGTACCTCCATCGTCTGGGAATGCATAAAGATCTCCACGTTTGGAAGACTTCTTGCCTTATCCTGCAAGACCTGATCCGCTTTCAACTCATCGGCAAATTCGAGAAGCGTCACTTTTGAACAGATACCTGCCAGGTCGATAGCCGCTTCAACGCCTGAATTTCCGCCGCCTACAACAGCCACATGCTTGCCTTTATAGAACGGACCGTCGCAATGCGGACAGAAAGCGACACCGCGTCCGATATATTCGGATTCTCCGGGGACATTCAACCTACGCCAGCTAGCTCCGGTTGCTACGATAACGGCCGGGGCTATCAGTTTTTCGCCGGTAGAGGTTGTCAGCAGCTTTTCGCGTCCTTCGACTTCCACCTTCTCGATACGGCGGTGTTCAAGGATATCGATCGGATAATCTTTCATATGCGACATCAGGTCGAGAGCCAGCTGCTGCCCCGTCGTCTGCGAAACAGAAATCATATTCTCGATACCGACAGTTTCCTTCACCTGTCCGCCGATACGGTCGGCCACAACAGCCACCGCCAAACCTTTACGGGCAGTATAGATAGCTGACGCACTTCCGGCAGGACCTCCGCCGACGATGATAACATCGTAGTTCTTTTCTACCACCGGCAGGTTCTCCTCTTTCACGCCATACTGCGCTTCGAGTTTGCCAAGCAGTTCGCCAAAGTCTCCACGACCTACATGGATCAGTTTACCGTCGGCAAATACGGAAGGAACTCCCTGCACTTTCATGGCAGCAACCTCTTCCTGGTTGATCGCACCGTCCACCATTTCGTGAGAGATTTCCGGGTTCAGCGTAGCCATGGCATTCAAAGCCTGTACAACGTCAGGACAGTTGGTACAGGTCAAAGAAACATATGTAGTCAGTTTGACTGGGCCATTCAGGGCCTTCACACGGTTACAAATACTTTCGTCGGGAATATTTTTGCCTTTGCCGTCGCTGTTCAGGATAGCCAGCAGCAACGAAGTAAATTCGTGTCCGTTGGGAACGCCCCGGAATTTAATACCGGTTTTTTCCCCGTTTTTCAGCAGAGAGAACTCCAGGCCTTCGCCGTCTGCCACCTGTACGGTGATCTTATCGGAACAGGAAGCCACATCGTTCAGCAATTCCAATAATTCCTTCCTGCTTTCATGTTCAGGAGAAACTTGTATATCAAATATATATTCGTTCGTCAATCCGCTAAAGATACCGGACAACTGATTTCTCATTGATGAATCTAACATAGTTGAATCCTTTATTTTAATTATGAATAGAACAACTGATATTTGTTTAGATAAAAAAGGCCGACAATATGTTGCCGGCCTCCAGTTTTACTATTAGATCTTACCGACCAGATCGATGCTCGGTTTCAATGTTTCGCCACCTTTTTTCCATTTGGCGGGGCAAACTTCGCTCGGATGTTCGGCGATGAACTGGGCAGCTTCTACTTTACGAAGCAGTTCGTCGGCGTTACGGCCGATACCGTTATCGTTGATTTCTGCCAGTTTGATCTTTCCTTCCGGATTTACCAGGAATGTACCGCGGTAAGCCATACCGTCTTCTTCGATCATTACACCGAATGCACGGCTCAATACGCCTGTCGGGTCTGCCAACATCGGGTATTTGATCTTACGAATCGTTTCAGAAGCATCGTGCCATGCTTTGTGTACGAAGTGTGAATCTGTACTTACAGAGTAAACTTCTACACCCATTGCCTGGAACTGGTCATATTTGTCAGCCATATCTACCAACTCGGTCGGACAAACAAATGTAAAGTCAGCCGGGTAGAAAAAGAAAATCGCCCATTTGCCTTTGATGTCGTCGCTGCTTACAGTTTTGAAACTACCGTTGTGGTATGCCTGAACTTTAAACTCGGGTGCTTGTGAATTGATAATAGGTTCCATAGAATTTTTATTTTAATCGTTATTACTATTTTGTTTTTGTTACTGGTGCAAAGATAAGTTGCCGATTCGAGGTAAGAACAAAAAATCCAATCGAAAGGTTTTATGCAGTCATAGACAAAATCTTTGAGTATCAGTAAATCAGGTTTATAATATACCTGTTTCAGTCTGAGCAACAGTGCCCATCGCACTTGAATCCCGACGTTTCAAATTCGAGCGTAGCATGCTGGATTCCCACATGCTGAAGGTCGTGTTTTATCTCCTGTTTGATACGTTCCATTTCTGAAATATCCGCAACGGAAACATGGGCGGTAAGTGCCGTTTCGGTCGTACTGATCGCCCAGATATGGAGATGATGGACGCCTTCAACGCCTTCGACCGAATGTATCGTCTTTTCCACCTTATCGATGTCCGTTCCCGCCGGCACACCGTCCAGAGAGAGACGGATACTGTCACGCAGCAGTCCCCAGGTAGAAACAATGATAACGATCGCAATCAGCAATCCGATAATCGGGTCGATGATATACCATCCGGTATGGGCAATAACAATTCCGGAGACAACCACGCCGACCGATACCAGTGCATCGGCAGCCATATGCAAGTAAGCACCTTTCACATTCAAGTCTTTATCCTTATCCTTCATGAAAAGCCATGCCGTAAGTGCATTTATAACGACTCCGATACCTGCCACCCAAGCGATCGCATCACCCTCGACCGGACGCGGATGCAGCAGTTTTCCTATACTTTCAGCAATAATAATCCCGACGGCCACCAAGAGGATGACCGCATTCAGGAGGGATACGAGTACAGTGCTTTTCTTATATCCATAGGTATAGCTGCAAGTCGGGTGCACCTTAGCCAGCCGGAAAGCCAGCATAGCCAGTACCAGGCTGGCCACATCTCCCAGGTTATGCCCTGCGTCCGACAGAAGTCCTAATGAATTATACCAGAAGCCAGCCGTAAATTCGGCTACGACAAAAGCCAGGTTCAGGGAAATACCTATAATGAAAGCCTTGTTCAAAGAGGTTATTTCGTGGTGGTGATGATCGTGATGATGTTGTTCCATATTCATTCCTACTTTTATTTGAGTAACAATATGGGACAAAACTATGTTTTTTAGAGCAATAAAAATATACCTGATTATAGGTAAATTATCAGATGGTTATACCGTGCTTCTTAAATATTTCTTTGGCATTTGCCAGACGTTCGGCCGATAAAGGTTCTACCTCTTTCAGTTTGTAGTCGAGACCTTGTGCCTCGTATTTATAAGCGCCCATCGTGTGATAAGGCAAGAGTTCCGCCTTCTGTACAACCGTATAGTGGCTGATGTATTCGGCCAGTTTATCCAAGGCTTCGTCATTATCCGTCAGTCCGGGCACAATGACATGGCGTATCCAAACCGGGACACCGCGTTTTTCCAGTTCGTCCAGGAAACGTAACGTATTATCCAGTTTCACGGCCGTTAGACGGGGATGCAGGTCGGGATCGATGGTTTTTATATCCAATAAGACCAGGTCGGCATATTCCAGAACCGCCAGGGCTTTCGGTGTGCAGATATAGCCGGATGTATCGAGCGCCGTATGAATACCGGCTTCCCGGCAAAGACGGAAAAACTCCCTGAGAAATTCAGCTTGCAATAAGGGTTCTCCCCCGGTGACAGTCACGCCACCCTTGGCGATAAAGTTCTTATATCGTAAAACCTCAGCCAATAATTCTTCAGGCGTCATCTGATATTTGGCAAGCCCTTTGCTATCCCAGGTATCCGGATTGTGGCAATACAGGCAACGGAGCGGACACCCCTGCATAAAGACAACAAAACGAATTCCGGGACCATCAACGGTCCCGAAACTCTCTAGTGAATGTATGTTTCCTTTAATTTTCAATTCTCAATTTTCAATTACAAAGAATGATTGATTGTTCTTGAAATCACATCCAGCTGCTGTTCGCGTGTCAGTTTCACAAAGTTTACTGCATAACCCGATACGCGGATTGTCAACTGCGGATAGTTTTCCGGATGCTCCATAGCATCGAGCAACAGCTCCTTGTCGAATACGTTCACATTCAGATGCTGTCCGCCGTCAGGAGTAAAGTAACCGTCCAGCAGGCCGACCATATTGGCGATCTGGATATCACGTTCTTTCCCTAACGTTGCAGGAGAAACAGCGAATGTATAAGAGATACCGTCGTGTGCATGCTGGAACGGCAGCTTAGCGACAGAAGCCAGTGCAGCAACAGCGCCTTTGGTATCACGTCCGTTCATCGGGTTCGCACCCGGAGCAAACGGCGTACCACCTTCGCGACCGTCAGGAGTTGCACCTGTTTTCTTTCCGTATACGACATTAGACGTAATAGTCAGGATAGACTGTGTCGGAGTTGCATTACGGTATGTCTGGTGCTGACGCAGATATTCCATGAACTTTTCAGTGATGTCGACAGCAATACTATCTGTACGATCGTCATTGTTACCGAAAGGAACATAATCTCCTTCACGCTCGAAACCGACAGCCAGACCACGTTCGTCGCGGATCACTTTTACTTTCGTATCGCGGATAGCAGCCAATGAGTCGGCAACGATAGAAAGGCCGGCAATACCTGTTGCGCGGATACGTTCTACCGAACCGTCATGCAAAGCCATCTCGAATGCTTCATACGCATATTTATCGTGCATGTAATGGATGATCTTCAGTGCATTCACATAGACTTTAGCCAGCCAGCGCATCATCTGTTCGTATTTCTCCATCACTTCGTTGTAATCCAGGTATTCGCTGGTGATCGGTTCAAACCTCGGAGCCACCTGTACACCTGATCTTTCGTCGCGCCCGCCGTTGATGGCATACAGCAAACATTTAGCCAGGTTGGCACGTGCGCCGAAATACTGCATCTGCTTACCGATCTTCATCGGAGACACGCAGCAGGCAATACCATAATCATCTCCATAATCTGGACGCATCAGGTCGTCGTTCTCATACTGGATAGCGGAAGTATCGATAGAAACCTTCGCACAGAAACGTTTCCAGTTTTCAGGAGCGTTGTTGAACCACAGTACCGTTAAGTTGGGTTCCGGTGCCGGGCCGAGGTTATATAATGTATGCAGATAACGGTAAGACGTCTTCGTCACCAATGAACGGCCGTCGACACCCTGTCCGCCCAAAGACTCGGTTACCCAAACAGGATCACCGGAGAACAGGTCGTTATATTCCGGAGTACGAAGGAAACGGACGATACGCAGTTTGATAATAAACTGGTCGATCAGCTCCTGAGCTTCTTCTTCCGTCAGCTTGCCTTCGCGGATATCTTTTTCAATATAAATATCGAGGAAAGTAGAAGTACGTCCCAACGACATGGCAGCCCCATCCTGGTCCTTCACCGCAGCCAGATAACCCAGATAGACAAACTGAACCGCTTCGCGTGCATCCTTTGCAGGCTTGGTCACGTCGAAACCATAACCGGCACACATCTTTTCGAAAGCCTTCAGCGCCTTGATCTGTTCGGATATTTCCTCACGGCTCTGGATGATCTCTTCGGTCAGTTCCTGAATATCGAGTCTTTTCAGATAATGTTTCTTTTCAGCGATCAGGATTTCCGTACCGTAAAGTGCTACGCGGCGGTAGTCACCGATAATACGTCCGCGTCCATAAGCATCCGGCAGGCCGGTGATGATAGCGGAACGGCGTGCTGCAAGCATTTCATCTGTATAAGCGGAGAATACGCCTTCGTTATGCGTCTTTCTGTATTTCGTGAAGATTTCTTTTGTCATCGGGTCCAGTTTGTAGCCATATGCTTCCAGACTGTTTTCCACCATGCGGGTACCACATTTCGGGTAAATACCGCGTTTCAGGGGGGCATCGGTTTGCAGGCCGACAATTACTTCGTTTTCTTTGTCAATATAACCTGGTCCGTAAGTATCTATACCTTGAGGATATTTTGTTTCAGCGTCGTAAACACCCTTCTCCCTTTCAACCTTAAACATTTCGGTCAATTTATCCCAAACTTTCTTCGTCTTGTCTGAGGAGTCTTTCAAGAAAGAGTCGTCCCCTTCGTAAGGTTTGTAGTTGTTCTGGATAAAATCCCTTACGTTAATCTCTCTTTTCCAAATTTCGCCTTTGAACTGCGCCCAGTTCTCGTTTTCAAACTTCATACCTTATTTTGTTTACTTCGGTTTTAATTTCGGTGCAAAGGTACGTTATTTATATGGCATGCGAAACAATCAACAAAAACATCATGTATTCCCAACGGCCAAAATCCCTACAAATAGTTACTAAAACGGTAGATATAGTGCAGCGTATCGCCTGATATAGGTATCAAACAGGAAGGTTCATAAATAATATCAAAAAAATAAAAGGCAAAACAAAACATCCCGAAGAGGGTTGGTTCTCCGGGATGGTATAGGGATTACTTTAATGTAATTAAATCTTCCATTCGTTTTAGAAAGGCTTTCGTTTTATCAAAGAATGGCAGAACCTCTTCTTCTGTCCAGTCGAAAAGATCATCATAATCGCCGGATTGTCGCATACCAAATAAACGGGAGATCAAACGACCTTCATCCTTTGTAAAAAGGTCTTTCTTCACAAATTCAGATCCGAGAAAATACTTAGTGTCATATAATAACTCCTTCCTCTTCTACATTTTTATGAAATATAGTGAAACTTCTTTTGCTCCATTCGTTGAAAGTATATAGGATCGGATTAATCTTTTCATCCAGCGTCCAACCTAATTCAACCAGAGGATAAGCAATGTTATCATGATCTTCTTCCCTGATTTTATCTTTATCAATCAAAATAAGAATATCCCAATCCGAATCAGGGTGAGCGTCGTTTCTGGCGCGTGAACCGAAAAGAATCACTTTAGCATTGGGAGCTACTTGACGAAGTATCTCCTTTATCTTCCCTAATATGTATTCTTTTGAATGTTTCATACGAATAGATTGTATCTGTAAGAATTCACTATTTTACTTTTTGCCCTTTAGTACTTCCTGCAACATGGCCACCTTCTCCTGTTCCGCTTTCAATAAACGTTCGTATAATTCAACGACTTTTTCTAATGGGTTAAAATGTTGATAATCGGCTGTATAATTGGTAGCGTATGCATTATCTTGCCAGGTGCCGGAAAAGATATTAATGGAAGTGGCTTCGCCTAGTTCCGTAATAGCTTCTTCGGGTATATCTAATGCTTGGGCAATTTTTTCGATTACTTCCGGCTCTAACTTATCTTTTTTTTCATAGGCTGAAAGAGTAGCTTGCGATACGCCTATCTGTTCGGCTAGTGTATCCTGTTTGACCCCGCGCCATTCACGCCAGCGTCTGGCATTCGCTCCATGATTATTTTTCTTTACTGTTGTCGCCTCCATAAAATTATATTGCATTGATTAGTTTATCGCAAATGTAGAAAATAAATCCGGTTTATCTCCCATAATAAATAAACGGAAAGAGTTATCCGATAATATTTGTACCGCATCTGATATTTTATAAGCAAAACTGATAGGATGTGATGCTTTGATTTTAATCCTTTGTACTTTCTAATCATGATAAGAAAAGTCTTTTTCGTTAACCTAATAATTAAGAAAGTATGAATGTATTGTTAGACCAATTAGACCGGAAAGAACCTGTTCGGGATAATTATCTCAGAAAATTATTGAACATAGGGAAGGCTGCGTCATTAGTATGCCTCTTTACTACGTTTAATGCGGTGGCGGAAGGTTCCTATGCCCATGTTCCCGAACCCGTCCTTCCGGAAGTAACGCAGACCAAACGGATTACAGGAACCGTTGTCGATGAAAACGGTGAGCCTGTTATCGGTGCTGCGATCATGATAAAAGGGACTTCTGTCGGAACGATCACCAACATGGAGGGTAAATTCTCTTTGGATAATCTCCGGCGGGGAGCGGTTATTGTAATCTCTTTTGTTGGTTTAACCACGCAGGAGATTGCCTGGAACGGACAAACGGCTTTGAATATCAAATTGAGTAGTGATACGCAGGATTTGGATGAAGTGGTGGTTGTAGCCTATGGTACAGCTAAAAAATCATCGCTTACCGGTTCTGCCTCAATAATAAAAGCTGAAAAACTTGAAAAAGTAATGGGTACAAGCTTTGTCGAATCTTTACAAGGTATGTCGGCCGGTGTAAATGTTGTTAATGTACAAGGAAATCCGGGTGGCGAGCCTAGAGTAGAAATTCGTGGTATAGCATCGATGTCAGGTAAGGCAAAGCCGTTATATATAGTAGACGGTATGCCTTATGACGGAAATTTGAATCAGATCACTCCTTCCGATATAGAATCGATGACAGTTCTGAAAGATGCTGCTGCGACCTCGTTATATGGTTCCCGTGCAGCCAATGGCGTTGTGATGATTACTACCAAAAAAGGTAAATCGGGAAAGCCGCAGATTACTTTTCGCGGAGCCTGGGGAACTTCGGATAATGCCGTAAAGAATCCTAAAAAGGCAAATCCTTATCAACAGTTGGAAAATATGTGGTATGCCTTATACTACGATGCTGTTTATTATGATGGCTTATCACCGCAGGCTGCGGGTGATTATGCATCAGCCAATGCATTGAGCAAACAGGTAAAGGCTACAACCAATTCTAAAGGAGAAGCCATTTATGTTACTCCTTTTAAATATATCAATGAAGATTATGTATTACACGACGGCAACGGTAACCCTTACATGAACCCGAAGCTGGAATATGCCTGGGAAGAAAGCGACTGGGATATTTACAAAGCCATCAACTCCCATAAATTGCGCCAGGATTACAGCGTGGATGTCAGCGGACAGTCTGCAAACGGAAAAACATCTTATTTTTTTTCCGGAGGCTATCTGGATGACCAGGGATACAGTAAACGCCAGTATTATAAACGTTACTCTTTCCGTACAAATATCAGTACTGAAATCTTTGATTGGTGGAAAGCCGGTGGCAGTTTGTCTTACTCACGTCATCGTCAGAACCTTTCAGATGGGGCCCAGCGTTCTTCGAACTTTACAACGACATTATATTCTCCCTGGCTACGTAATGTGGATAATACTGATTGGGTTTATTCAGAGAAATCAGGAAAGAGGATGTATGACTATGGTAAATATATCAATAACTTCTTTGGTTCACAAGTTTTAAGTAATTTGGGTGACTATTGGGATAATGACAATGACGACAGCTTTACTAATAATATGGGACATATTCTCTCGGCTCAATTCAATACAGAGTTTAAATTGCCCTATAACCTTAAGTTTCGTTCGGCTTTAAATATCGACGATTACTGGAGCCGTTCAATGGTGTATACATCTGCCGTACATGGTAGCGGGCAGACTGCTCCTTATGGCATCTCTATTCTGGCTGATGGCGGTTACGCAAGCCGGTCTGATAACAATCAACGCTCTACTACCTGGAATAATGTATTGTCAGGGGATTGGTCGATAGGTGAACACAATATCTCCGGTATGGTCGGCCACGAATGGTATGCCTGGGACTCTCATTATGAAGACGGTTGGGGATCCGGTATCATGGAATTAGGCAAATACGAGTTATCCAACACGACAAAAGATTTCGGTGTAGGGGGCGGACGTGATAAATATGCATTACTTTCATTCTTTGGAAAAGCTGATTATAACTATCAGAATAAATATTACCTTTCGGCTTCTGTCCGCGAAGATGGTTCTTCCCGTTTTAGTTCGGAAAACCGCTTTGGAACTTTCTGGTCGTTTGGTGCCTCCTGGAGAATCTCTAAAGAGAAATTTGCAGGAGATATAAAATGGATTGATAACCTATCCCTTCGCGGTAGCTATGGTACAACCGGCAATGACAAATTGATCGTGCGTAATGCCCGTAACGGTAAAGCCGGTGACGAAATTCTTTATGCTTATCAGGGTACATATACCGGCGATAATCTCTATCTGAATTCCGGTTTGAAACCTTCCACTATCCCGACTCCGGATCTGAAATGGGAAAGTAACCGGCAATGGAACGTCGGTTTAGACTTTTCCGTACTGAATCGTATTAGCGGTACACTTGAATATTATTCACGTACTTCGCAGGATTTATTATATTATAAAGAAATGCCGCTTTCATCCCAGGTTGGGGATGCCAATGGTTATAATATGAATATCGGAGACTTGCGTAATAGTGGCTTTGAATTGACAGTCAACGCTAATATCCTTAATTTAAAACAATTCAGATGGAATATCGATGCAAATATGAGTACGCTGAAGAACGAGGTTACTTATCTTCCGACGGGAGCATATACCTACTCCGGTACGGCTTGTACTTATAAAATGGAAGAAGGTAAATCTATCTATGAATTTATTGCTCCGCAATATGACGGTGCAAATCCGGAAACAGGTTTGCCCGGTTGGCTGATTAGAGACGGCAATGGTGGTTGGAAGCGTACTGAAAACACAGCTGAAGTAACAACTGATGATTTTGTATATTGCGGTTCTGCTATTCCGAAAGTATTCGGTTCAATTACGAATAACTTTCAGTTTAAAGGTTTTGATATGTCCTTTATGTTTTATTATTCTTATGGTTCGAAGATTTCTGATTATACTTACAAAGAACGTATCATGAATCGTCCGGGCGTCGGGGTTGTTCAGGAGTTGGTTGAAGATCGCTGGAAAAAACCCGGTGATACCGGTACTCTTATTCCACGTTGGTCGTATGCACAATACGGTGCTACCGTTAAGTATGCCGATAACTTTGTGTTCGATAACCATTACTGGCGTTTGAGAAACCTCACATTGGGTTATACCTTACCTAAAAATATCAGCCAAAAAGCGATGGTTCAAAATTTACGTTTATATGTAACCGGTAATAACCTGTTAACATTTGGTCCGGCTCAAAAACGCTATACGGATCCTGAGACGAGCGTAGAGGGTAACAGTTACAATGGCAATGAAAATGGTTTTCAGGGTTCCAGGAGAATGTATATGGTGGGGATTCAGATTACATTATGAAAAATTAAAACAGAAATATCATGAAAAGATTATTAGGAAAAATAACATTCATATCTTTGGCTTTCATAGGTACGATCATGGCTGGTTGTACCGACGAACTGACGACCGGCTCATTTGTGAATATATCTGATACTGATGTGCTCGGAAATGCGTCACAGTTGGATAAAGTGCTGACTTCCGCCTATAAGCAATTGTATTTTAACACAGACAAAGGCGACCGTGTATATGCCGGTCTTCCCGGGTTACAGATGTATGTCGATGTCGGTGGTGCAGATATTATTAGCCATACCAATATGGGAGGCGACCAGGTGACGGCCTATCAATATTCGAATGCTAAGACGCAGGCGGATGGAAATGCATCCATGATCTGGTCGATGTGCTATAATGTGATCAATCGTACTAATATTATCCTGACAAATATTGATGATGCCAGTGGCGATGAAGCCCAAAAGAAGCATATAAAAGGTCAGGCTTTAGCTATGCGGGGTATTCAATATTTTCACCTGATCCAGAATTACCAGCAAACGTATGTCATTGCGAAAGATAAGCGAGGGGTGATCTTACGTACTTCTTCCAATGATGAAGCAAGTAAAGGTTTCTCTACCGTAGAAGAAGTGTATAACCAGATAGTATCTGACCTGACCACTGCAAAATCATTACTTTCTGATTATCATCCATCCGATCTTTGGCTGATCAACTCGGAAATCTGTTCAGGCATTCTGGCCCGTGTTTACCTGGTGATGCAGAACTGGGACGGTGCTTACAACGAAGCCAAGATCGTCTACGACCAGCATAGTCAGTTGATGACCCGCGAACAATACCGTTCCGGTTTCGACGATATGATCTCCGGCAATTATGCGGAAGTGGTATGGGCCATGAAATATACAGCCGATAATAACCTGGGCGGTGGTACACAGTTTAACTTCTGGTTTAATCAGGATGCCAGTTACGGTGAGGGTTATGCCGATGGTCCTATTTATTCGTTCCTTGATTTCTTCGTGGATGAGCAGTTCGTGAAACTGTTTGAAGAAAAAGAGGATCGTTACCAGTTCTGGAAACGTACGAACAATGTGAATACGGAAATCAATACGAAATGGGCTTTCGACAAATACAAACATTACGGTGAAGACGGTGGAAGTGTAATCCAGAGTGCCACCCGTCCGGAAGTCTGTCTGATGCGCGGAGCCGAAATGCTGCTGATCATGGCTGAGGCTGCCGCCCAAAAGGGAAACTCCGGTGAGGCCTTGAATCTGCTGAACCGTTTGCAGGTGGCGCGTAATGCTACCCCGACAACCAATGCCGGCGGTGATGCGTTGCTGGAAGACATTTATGTGGAACGCCGTAAAGAGTTGATCTGTGAAGGACAGGCCGGTTTTTATGACCTGGTGCGCCTGCAAAAGAGATTGGTCCGTATCGGTGAATCAACGACCAATCCTGCCGGACATTACATATGGGGAATGCAGTATCTGAACGGATACAATGCGCTCGACCCGCAACCGATAGGGACGCTGGAGTCGAACGATTACCGTTTCTTCTGCCAGATCCCTCAGATGGAAATCCTCAACAATGATGCGATTTCTGAAGCAGATCAGAATCCTTGGAGCGGACAATAAGCCGGTAATCGGGTAGGAGGTAAATACTAATCATAGTTGTTTATCTCCTACTTTCGTATTTACCGACCTCCCACACCACCACGCATGCGGTTCCGCAATATCGAGTCGTTTAAACGGCCAAAATCCCTACAAATAGTTACTAAAACGGTAGATATAGTGCAGCGTATCGCCTGATATAGGTATCAAACAGGAAGGATTATAAATAATATCAAAAAAATAAAAAAGGAACCATCCTTCGCAGGAGAGTCCCTTTTTTATGCCGGAAACAACCAATAAAAAATTTCCGACACACGTTTAATCATCTTATATGCTTACATAATTAGCAAAAGGTTTTGATATAGCGATTATACTAATAGTGTTACTTTTTTCTATGTTGCAAAGATAGAGCCGTCAAGGAGAGTACACAATACCTATTATATAGTAAAAAAAGAGCTTCCTACTACCTATTCTGTGTTATAATCGAGAAAATTGATCATTGGAATAAACAATATTTGCGAAAATTGCTTTCTTTGATAAACAAAAAAGAGCCATTCTTCACAGGATGGCTCAGTTTTATATATGAAAGGGACAACCAATAAAAAAACTCCCTTCCATGGGTATTTACCTTAAATAATAGGTGTACATAAAAATCAACAAATCGGATTTTGGTCAGGACGATTTATACTAATAGTAAAACTTAATTGATACGGCAAAGGTAAAACCACGGAAAGGCATAGGCAATACCTATATATATGTAAAACGAGCTCATTTCTAACCATAAATAGGGATTACAGGGTAAAATATTACCTATATAATTATTCTACCTTCAGATTTTCCCCCGCAACATATACCACAGACCTGCCCGCCCCACGACGGCGAAGAATACCCTGGCTAATAAAATCGTTCAGTTCATTCATCGCCTCGTAAGGTGTCAGCCCGACCAGTCCCATATATTCCTTTCGAGTGATGCAAATGTTTATTTTGAGGAAAGAGACCATTTTTTTCATCCGCTCTTTCACGGTAGAATTGACAATTTTTTGTCTCCGCGTAAGGGAATGCACGCGTTGAAACTTCATCTCATGTTTGATTCTTTTTCGGAATTCACTGCTGATTCTCAAATGTACATTTTGAAAAGCAATCGATTTCGGTTTGATTTCATCCTCATCGTCATCCGTATCCTTCAGACACTTCAATGAAGCAGATAAAAAACCGAGATCGCCTAATTCCACAATGTTTCCATCGGCAAGCAGATAACAAAGGTCGTCGACAATGGCAGCAAGTGCCCCGCCAATCTGATTCTTCGGCAGATGTTCAAAGGCTGCCACATGTTCTACGAACTCTTGACTGGTGTAAGTCTTTTTCGGACAGACACGGGCATGCAGCGATTTTTTACCGTCTTCCCCTTTGGGTGAAGGTGTTTCATACAGGTCGTATTGTGTGATCATAGGTTATATTGATATTAATTGTTCAAATATAACTTGTTTCTCCCTGATAAATCGAAATACTTCTAAAAATAAATTTCGCTTCTAGAAAAAAAATCATTCGACAATCATTCTTTATTCGTTCGACAATTGTCGAATGATTATTCGATAGCTGTTAAATGCATAAAGAATGATTGTCGAACGATTTTTTATTTTAAACGAACAAATATAGAAATAAGAATTGAATAGTACGCCCTCAAATAAACCTAACAAATACCTACAACTAGGTAAGCTCAACCACTTTTTACCTACTATATGCGATTGCGCAGGCTTCCCACACAAGCTAATTTTGCCAAAAATTTTAAAAAGGCATGAAAAGATTAGTGAATTTCCTAACGTTAGCGATATGTGTTTGCTGCCCGGTTTTAGCTCAAGAAAGCGAGATGAACTCTACCGTTAAAGCAAAAGAGGTCTACGATGATTATCAAAAGTTTCGTTTCGGAGGTTATGGGGAGATGGCTGCCAGTTACTTAGATTACGATTGGAATTGGACAACAGCCAACGGAACAGCAAAAAGAAACAGAGGAGAAATATCCATACCCCGTTTTATTTTAGCGTTTGACTACAAGTTTTCCCCAAAATGGGTGTTAAGTTCCGAAATCGAATTTGAATATGGAGGAACCGGAGCTGCCCGGGAAATCGAATGGAAAGAAGAAAATGGTGAATATGAAACCGAAATTGAAAAGGGCGGTGAAGTAGCTCTCGAACAATTTCATATTTCTTATTTAATGAATAAACATTTAAATTTCCGCTTCGGTCACATGATCGTTCCTGTCGGATTAACGAATGCGCATCATGAACCTTTGAATTTCTTTGGGGTATATCGTCCGGAGGGTGAAACGACCATCCTGCCTTCCACCTGGCATGAAACAGGAGTTGCCCTGTTTGGTGACTTAGGTAATTTCGACTATGAATTACAATTGGTTTCCGGTCTTGACCCGCAGGCTTTCCGCACAGAAAACTGGGCAGGAAAAGCGACTCAGGGCGCTTTCGAAATCAGCAATTTCACAAGCCCGGCATTTGTAGCACGCGTCAACTATAATGGAGTAAAGGCATTCCAGGGACTACGCGTCGGAGCCTCTTTCTATTACGACCAAATGGCTAAAAACGGAACCAAACCCACAAGAAACAGTAAATATAAATTCCCGGTTACGATATTTTCGGCAGATGCCCAATACAAAAGCGTGAATAACAATTTGATTGCTCGCGCCAACATCATATATGGCAATCTGGAGGACAGTGATGCATTGACCAGTATAAACAATGGTTCTTCCAATGCTTCCGGTTATCCCAAATCAACCGTAGCCAAAAATGCCATAAGCTATGGAGGTGAAGTAGGCTATAACATCGGTTCTTTCTGTGGAAAAAAAGCACCTAAGATTTATCCGTTTGTACGTTACGAATTTTACAGTCCCATGTACAAGATGGAAAAAGGAGGCAATGTCAAAGTCGCAGACAAACGTCTGGAAAAGAGCCTTATAACGGCTGGTTTAAATTATTACGCACTCCCCAACCTGGTTATAAAAGCAGACTATACCCACAAAATTGTAGGTGGAGGCGATTACAACAGCCAGAACATGGCATCTATAGGCATTGCTTATATAGGCTGGTTCATAAAAAAATAAAAAGAGAAAATATAAATTTATAATAGAATTTGAAAATGAAAAAGAGTACATTATTTCCCATCTTATTAATGGGAGTTTCATTGAGTTTCTTTTCTTGCAGTGACGACGATCCCGATAACAATGCTCAGGGATGGACTTTTGACCTCTTGCCTAATGACACAGGTACAAAACCGACAGAAGCACAAATGAGTGCAACTGTTACGCAATACGTAGATCATGTTGTATTACCGACCTATAAAGATTTATTAGACAAAATGACTGCTTATACTGCTGCCGTAGACAAATTCGTAGCATCTAATAGTCAAAATGACCTCTCCGATGCATGTACCGCCTGGCGTGCTGCCCGTGTGCCTTGGGAACAATCGGAAGCTTTTCTTTTCGGTGTCGCAGATAAAGGTTTGTATGATCCAAGCTTGGATAGCTGGCCATTGGATAAAAATGGGATTGATAAAATTATAGAGTCCGGAGATTTTAGTAATGTAGATGGTGATGTTGATGACGACGAAGACGCACCTGCCGATGCTCCTCAAAACCTTCGTGGCTTCCACACAGCAGAAAGAATGTTGTTCGATAACGGCGATCCCCGTCAAATATCGAAATCACCTTTCAGTGACAATGAAAAGAAATATCTTCAAATTGTATCTAAACACATGCTGAAAGATGTTACAGCATTATATAATGGATGGGACAAAGGTTTAGGAGATATCAACGTACCAACTTCTTACGGGGAAGCGATGAAAAAACATGACGGGACTTCTGCTTATACTGGGTTAAGTTCTATTTACCAGGCTATTGAAACAATACTAAACGGAAATAACGGAATGGCTGGAATTTCTAATGAAGTGGGAACAGCTAAAATTCAAGATCCTGTTGATAAATGGAATGAGAGTAACAAAGATGCATCTGACCCGAACAACCCGGGAGTATTAGCCGTAGAATCATGGTATAGCTGGAATTCTATCGATGACTATGCAAACAATATTGTCAGCATCAAAAACTCATACTTCGGAGGCCGTGACCTGGATAAAGAGAATGCAAGTACCAATAGTCTGCATGCGTTGGTCAAGGTTATAAACCCGACATTGGATAGCTTGATGGTTGTACAGATCGACAAAACAATTGAAGCGATAGAAGATATGCCACGTCCATTCCGTAACAATCTGGGAGCTGAAACAGAAATCAAGGCTGCGACGGATGCATGCAAGGAATTGACAAACGGATTAGGAAAAATCCGTGCCAAGCTTTCTGCTGAATAACACAAACATAATATAAGTATCGGGAAGGAACCTTATAACAAAAAGGTTCCTCCCCCCTTTTGCATTTAAGCTATATATCAATAACCAATAAAATGAAACAGAGATTACTCATATATTTCTCTATTATCGGATGTTTGCTTTGCAGTTGTGAAACGGAAGATATCGAGAACTGGCTAGTCAAAAAACCGAATGGGCAGACAGCATCTCCCGAAGAACTCTCTGCCGGTATCTCAACCATTTTTTCCAGTGCGCCGGACGCCTATGACTCTCAATCCGAGTGGGTGACAGGAGAACTGGAAAAACGTTTTAACAGCGGTGACGGACTATATGACGACGCACGTGGCGTAGAAAATGTATCCGGAGGTGGCTTAGGTCCGCTATATGCCGGATATTCCTGTGGAAGCTGCCACAAAAGTACCGGTAGAACACGTCCTGCCATAGCAGATGGCGGGTCAGGAGCCGGTTTTTCTTCGATGCTGATTTACATCTCCCGCAAAAGTGGGGGTTACTACCCCGACTACGGGCGTGTCTTACACGACCAGGCCATTTATGGTACAAAGCCGGAAGGACGCCTCAAAATAACGACATCCGTACAAAAATACAAATTTCCTGATGGCGAAGAATACGAATTGATGACGCCTCACTATCAGGTCACAGAATGGTACGCCGACAGTATCCCGATGTCGGATATACGCATATCTGTCCGCCAACCCCTACGCCATGTTGGAATGGGACAAATGATGGCGCTCGATCTGGATTTACTGAAACAAATTGCAGCAAAAAGTAATTATCCGGAATATGGTATTAGCGGACGACTCAATTATGTAACGGAAAAAGGGAAAAAACAGATCGGTCTTTCCGGAAACAAGGCAAACCATCAGGATCTGACTGTTGAACTCGGTTTTTCTTCAGACCTGGGTGTAACAAACGACCGTTTCCCGCATGAAGTAGGCGAAGGACAAAGTAATATGATGGGATTTGCCATGTCGGGAGTACAGGTATCGACTGAAGATATGGAAGATGTAGACTTATATTTGCAAACTTTAGGTGTACCGGCACGTCGCAACATTAATGACGCTACTGTAAAAAAAGGAGAGCAACTATTTTATCAGGCTAAATGCCACCTTTGCCATGTAACCACCCTAAAGACACGGCCACGAGGAACCGTCTTGCTCAACAATACAGAACTTCCTCAACTCGGCAATCAAATCATTCACCCCTATTCGGACTATTTGCTTCACGATATGGGAGTGGAACTGGGTGACGATTATCCAAGCGGAATAGCAAACGGCAACGAATGGCGTACTACACCGTTATGGGGACTGGGATTACAGGAAGTGGTCAACGGTCATAGCTATTTTCTGCACGACGGACGGGCACGCAACCTGACGGAAGCCATCATGTGGCATGGCGGCGAAGGAGCCGCATCCCGCACATTATTCGCCCGTATGAGTAAAGATGACCGTGAAGCTCTTATTAAATTTCTTCAAAGTTTATAAACAAGTCAAACAAATTGAAATGAAAAAATTATATATCGCGTTGACAGCAGCATTATTATCTGCAACAATTCAGATACAAGCACAAGATACTACTAAAAAAGAAATTGACGACAAATACGTAGAAAACGATGTGGTCTCTTTGGCAGGTAAGAAAGGGTTCTCTTTTTCGACAAAAGCTGGTGATTTCCTGTTCAAACCTTATGCCCTTGTACAGGCTAGTGCAACCTATAACCGATATGACGACCAAGGACTGGAAAGCCATTATGCTAAAAATGTGGCGAACTCTGGTTTTGCCATACCTAATGCCATCCTCGGTTTTACAGGGAAGGCATTCAACAAAGTTACTTTCAACTTATCATTGAATCCGGCCAAAAGTGGTGGTGCACTATTGCAGCAGGCATGGTTCGACATTGCTATAAAAGAATCTTTCCGTATCCGCGCCGGTAAATTCAAAACACCGTTTATGCACGCTTATCTAAGCACATTGGGAGAAACGTTGTTTCCCGTATTACCTTATTCGGCCACGCGATCCATCTTACTTCCTTATGACCTCAATTATGTGATACCGAGCATGTCGACTGGTTTCGACCTGGGTGTCATGGTACACGGATTAGTCAATAATAAATGGGAATATCAGGTAGGTATATTCAATGGCACCGGCATTGATGTCAATACAGCGACAAAGACGAATTGCGATGATCACGAATGGTTACCATCCCTACTCTACTCCGGCCGTCTTGCCTTTATGCCGAAAGGAGAGATGCCGAACTCCCAAGGTTCACCGGAAAATCTGAATGATGATAAGATGTCTATCGCAGTTTCTGCCTCTTACAACGCTGAAGCCGAATTTCTTTCCGCCAGCGATGCCCGTGTAGGACTGGAATTTACCTGGATCAAAAACCGCTGGTATTTTGCTGCGGAAGGTTACTTCATGAATATGCATTTTACCAAGATCATGCAGAAACCTGATAAAAATTTCTGGGGAGCTTATGCACAGGCCGGTTACTTTATTACACCAAAACTGCAGGGGGCATTGAGATATGACGTATTCGACCGCAATGCTACAGATGACGGTGGTTTGTTAAATATGCCGGCAATAGGAATGAACTATTACTTTTTCAACAATAACCTGAAATTGCAGGTCATGTACCAGTATATGGGACGTACCGGACACGCCACCCAAGGTGACCGCGACGAAGACGGTATCGGTATCGCACGCCATTCGGCAACAGCCATGTTACAGTTTACATTCTAATAAACTTATGTATTATGAAGAATAAATATACAGGGGTCGTTTGCTCCTTTCTTCTAATGCTTTGCGGATGCGATGAAGGAACAATTTATCCGGACGAAACGATCGACTCGGGACGAACCGCTTCCGTAACAGTAACCTTCAAGGGGATTGATGCCTGGCCGAAAGAGAACTACTTATCTCTTGCAGCCTTTGGAACAGACACGCAAATACCCTTATTGACAAAACGCATCTCCAAACCGACAATCGACGGGAGAGAACGGACAGTCAAACTGAACAACCTGAGTCCTGATACAAAAAGCATAAATATTGCCATTATCAGCAATGGGAAGAAAGTGATCTATTCATACTGTAACCAGCCGGTTGAAAACAACGGAGAGAATATTGAAATTAATTTTGGAGAGTTAGAATTGGCAAGCTTCAAACGTATCCAGTCTCAGGTATTCAAGACAAACTGTCTGTCCTGCCATGGAGAGAGTAGTTCCGGATTAGCAGGGAACCTCGATTTGAGGGAAAATACAGCTTATAAATCATTGGTAAACGTTAAAGCATCAGTCTCGGAAGAAGGAATGAACTATGTAACGCCCGGTGATCCTCATAATAGTTTTATACTCGAGATACTGGAAGAAAATCCTATCCATAAAGATATGTTCAACAGTACAGGTAAGCAAGAAATTCTTGCGCTTATAAAAACATGGATACAGGAAGGAGCTCCAAATAATTAATGAGGAATAACAAAACAGACAATGACATTCACAACAAAAACATACGAACAAAACACCATATACGCTCAAATTTGTTCTTTTGAAGGCAAGGGAGGGGTAACGGAATATCATATTATGTTTTCCGTTACCGACCCTTCACTTTCTTTCGGGGAACAGTTGGATTCTTTACAAAGAGCATACGACGCAGTGACTAAAAAAGAGGCTGGTAATGCCGTAGCCGTTTTCCGTCGCTACTTTCTGAGCGATGCGGCCAACCAGGCGGATATATTGATGGAACGGGAATGTGAAAACCCGTTCTGCGCCTTATCCATCGTGCAACAGGCACCCCTCAACGGCACAAAAATAGCCTTATGGGCTTGGCTGCAAACCGGGATGGCGACAGAAACCTGCAACTCAGGAATGTTTGAAGCATCCCACAACGGGTATCGCCACCTATGGAACGGAGGTGCACACAACAAGGCAGCGACCTCTGAATACCAGACCCGGTTGCTGCTCAACGACTATGTGATGCAACTGACCGAACAACATTGTACCCTGGCTGCCGATTGTATCCGGACCTGGTTCTTCGTACAGAATGTAGACGTCAATTATGCCGGCGTAGTAAAAGCCCGCAAGGACGTTTTCATCACGCAGAACCTGACGGAAAAGACACATTATATATCCAGCACCGGTATAGAAGGACGCCATGCCGATCCGGATGTATTGGTACAAATGGATGCCTATACCGTCGACGGCCTGCAACCGGAACAAATACAGTTCCTGTATGCTCCCACCCATCTCAATCCGACCTATGAATATGGCGTCACTTTTGAACGGGGCACCGCCGTCTCCTACGGCGACCGTAAACATATCTTCCTGTCCGGCACAGCCAGTATCGACAATAAAGGCGAGATTGTCTATCCCGGCGACATATTGAAACAGACCGGGCGGATGATGGAAAACATCAGCGCCCTACTGGAAGAGGCCGGGGCTTCCATCGGCGACATCATGCAGGCCATCGTTTACCTGCGCGACCCGGCAGACTATGAGAATGTACAGAAATATATCAGTACCCATTATCCGGAATTGCCGCACCTTATCGTACTGGCACCGGTATGCCGTCCGGGATGGCTGATTGAAACGGAATGCGTGGCTATTATACCGGCCGACCTTCCGCAATACCCCTGTCTATAAGCATAACATCCTAAAAATAACAACTATGTATAAACAAGGAAAATACACAGAGACAGATAAAATGAGCGACCTGATTTGCGAGAACTACCCGATGGTTCTCGTTATGAGCCGCTTCGGCATCGACCTGGGATTCGGAGAGAAAAATATCGGCGACGTATGCCGGCAGAACGAAGTGGACAGCTGTACCTTCCTGACCGTTGTCAATTTCCTGACGGAAGAGACTCCCGCCGTGATAAACGGTATCGACAACTGCCTCTCTGTCGGTTCACTGATTACCTATCTGCACAATGCGCACGATTATTTCCTGAACTTCCGCCTCCCACATATCCGCCGCAAACTGACGGAAGCGATTACCGGCTGCCCGGGTGATATTGCCTTCGCCATCACCAAATTCTTCGACGATTATGTTTACGAGGTACATAAGCACATGTCGTACGAAGAAAAGATTGTCTTTCCTTATGTCCGCAATCTACAGGACGGCGTGAAGGACTCCAAATACAATATCAGTATTTTCCGCAAACGGCACGACCAGATAGAGATGAAGATCGTTGAGCTCAAAAATATCCTGCTCAAATACTATCCCGGACCCGACAATTATCTGCTGAACAGCGTCCTGTTCGACATCTTTGCCACCGAACAGGATTTGGCTTCTCATAACCGGGTAGAAGATTACCTCTTCGTTCCCGCTGTACTGGCAATTGAAAAAACAATAAAATGACTGCTGCTTTATGAGCCCAAACATCAAAATAGCTATTGCCGAACCGTCTGCCATTATCCGTTGCGGACTGGTTACTTTACTGAAACGACTGCCCGGACTTCGCATCCAGCTCACAGAAATAGCGACCGCCGAATGTCTCATAGAAAGTCTCCGCATGCATCGCCCGGAGGTCTTGATGATTAACCCGGCGTTACCCGGTTATTCCGGCATAGAACGTTTAAAGGAGGAATGCGGATGTCCCGAAATGAAGTGCCTGGCCCTTACGTATATGGCTGCCGACCATACCCAGCTCCGGTCGTACGATGACCAGATTAACATCTACGACAGCCCGGATGAGTTAAAGCATAAACTGGAACGGCTAAACGCAGAGGAAGCCTGCCCGGATACGGGAGAAGAGGAACAGCAGACACTCAGTTCGCGTGAAAAGGAGATTGTTATATGTGTTGTGAAAGGAATGACTAATCGCGAAATAGCTGACCGCCTCTATCTATCTACCCATACGGTAATCACACACCGCCGCAATATAGCCCGCAAACTGCAAGTACATAGTGCCAGCGGTTTAACCGTATATGCAATTGTAAATAAACTGATTGAATTGAACGACATAAAAAAAGCCTGATATATTTTTCTCACAGCTTTTGTTTTCTTTTCACACTCCAAAATTTGGGTTCATACTGATATGCTGTATCTTTGGGAAAAGAAACAAAATATATCAGGATACCATGAATCTAATTTCCAAACAATACGATAAGACAGAGGTACAAATCACCTCATTCGAGACAAAAAAGGGTATTACAGAATATCATCTTCTCTTCCAGCAAACGGATTGCCTGGAAGATTACCCAACCCAACTACAGAATCTTCTGCAAGCCTATACGCAATGTGTAGAAGAACTTCCCGGAAACCCGACAGCCGTATTCCGCCGCTACTTTCTGAGCGATGTCACCAACCAGACAGCATCGCTGATGGAACAGGACCGCAGTAACCCGTATTGCGCTTTGTCCATCGTACAACAGGCACCGATGAACGGTACTAAAATAGCTCTTTGGGCATGGCTTCAGACCGGAGTACAAACGCAGGTTCTTCCCAGTAACCTGTTTGAAGCGCGTCATGGCAGCTACCGCCAACTATTCGGGGCTAACCTGTGCAACCGTGCTGCCAATTCGGAGTATCAGACACGACTCATCTTCCGCGATTATATCATGCAGCTGACGGCCGCCAACTGCACGTTGGCAAACAACTGTATCCGTACCTGGATATTTGTTCAGAATGTAGACGTGAATTATCCGGGAGTCGTCAAAGCCCGCAAAGATGTATTTGCTACACAGAACCTGACGGAAAACACTCATTTTATTGCCAGTACCGGCATTGAGGGACGCTATCAGGATACCAATGTTTTCGTGACAATGGACACGTATGCCGTATCGGGCATCGGACAGGAACAGATTCAATATCTCTATGCCCCCGACCACCTAAGCCGGACGTATGAATATGGCGTGACTTTTGAAAGAGGAACAGCCATCACGTATGGCGACCGCCGTCATGTATTCGTTTCGGGTACCGCCAGTATCGACCGGTATGGCGAGATTGTACATCCGGGAGATGTCATCAAGCAATCGGAACGCATGATTGAAAACATCACCGCCTTACTGAATGAAGCCGGAGCCGACCTGAACGACATCATGCAAGCCATCGTCTATATCCGTGACACAGGTGATTTCGCCCGCATTGAACAATACATGAAAGCTAATCATCCGAATATGCCTTACCTGATTGTCCGCGCCCCGGTATGCCGTTCCGGCTGGTTGGTCGAAATCGAATGCCTGGCCGTCGTTGCCGTAGACGAACCGGAGTATCCGCCGCTATAATTGATTTATAATTGCTACATTTGCAGCAGAACTTTAAAAATAAAGCGATATGACATTAATAGAACGCAAACAACACCTTATCCAACGCTTGCAAACTGTATTCGACGAACATCTTATTAATGAAATCGAACAGTTACTCGACCAAAAGGAGCAAAAAAACGATATCTTATACTTTTCTTCGGAATTAAAAGGAAAGATAGACTGTGCTTTGGAACGAATGAAAGCAGGAAAAGGAGTTTCTGATGAAGAAATGAAAAAAAAATTTGCCAAATGGTTAACGCCAGAGCAATAATATGGGATGAAGAAGTCTTGCAAGAATTAGAAGAAATTGCAGACTTTTATGACGAGCGTAATGGTAATACTCGGTATAGCAGTTATTTATTAAACAAGTTTAGAGAAACAATAAAGCAGGCTGTATCCTTTCCTTTGTCAGGAAAAGTTACGGAATATCCTCATTTACGATATCTTATTGCTGTTCCGGAATACTCCCTCTTTTATCATTACAGCGATGAACTAATTACCGTTCTCGTTTTATGGGATAACCGCCGTAATCAGGAGCGTCTGGCCTATACCTTACGTAATCAGGACCCGCAATATCTGAACGAACCAACGGTTCCTTATGAAAAGCAAACGTCCTCAACAAACGTGAAAGATTAATAACGTTCAAAGTCATTAAGAGAAAAAGGAGTACCTTTGGAGAATTAATAACACCAAAACAAGAAAGAAACAGCCTATGTATAAAAATGGGAAATACCGGGAAACCGACAAAATGAGCGACCTTATCTGCGAGAACTATCCGATGGTTCTTGTGATGAGCCGCTTTGGTATTGCCTTGGGATTCGGAGAAAAGAATATCGGAGAAGTATGCCGCCAGAATGGAGTAGACGCCTGTACTTTCCTGACAGTCGTCAATTTCCTGACGGAAGAGATTTCCGCTCCCGTCACCAACGTAAGCAATTGCCTCTCCATTGAAGCATTAATTACCTATCTGCATAACGCACACGATTATTTCCTGAATTTCCGTCTACCGCATCTGAGAAGAAAACTTCTGGAAGCCATCGCAGAATGCCCGCAGGACGTAGCATTCGTCATCCAGCGCTTCTTCGACGAATATGCCGATGAGGTCAATAAACACATGTCATACGAAGAAAAAGTCGTTTTCCCGTATGTCCGCGGCTTGCTGGAAGGGAAAAAAGACCCGAAATACAATATCTCAATTTTCCGCAAACGGCACGACCAGATAGAGATGAAGATTATCGAACTGAAGAATATCCTCATCAAATATTATCCGGGCCCCGGAAGCAACCTGTTGAACAGCGTGCTGTTCGACATCTTCGCGACAGAACAGGACCTTGCCTCCCACAACCATGTGGAAGACTACCTTTTCATGCCTGCTATACTTGCTTTAGAAAAAACAATAAAATGATGCCCTATGAGCACCAATCTGAAAATCGTTATTGCTGAGCCTTCCGCCATTGTCCGTTACGGGTTGGAGACCATGTTGAAACGTCTCCCCGGCCTGCGTATCCAGGTATCAGAAATAGCGACTATCGAATCACTTACGGAGGACCTCCGGACACACCAGCCGGATGTCCTCATCATCAACCCTTCCATCCCGGGTTACTTCACTATCCCTCACCTGAAGGAGATGACGGGTTGCCCGGATATGAAATGCCTGGCCCTGCTCTATTCCGTAGCCGAACATGCCGTTATCCGGTATTATGACGACCAAATCAGCATATTCGACAGTGCAGACGAAATGAAGCTCAAACTGGAGCGCCTGCATGCCAAAAGCGAAGACGGCGAAGGGGATGGCGATGAACAACAGACATTGAGTACCCGCGAAAAGGAAATCGTTGTCTGTGTCGTCAAAGGAATGACCAACCGCGAAATAGCCGACCGTCTCTTCCTTTCCACCCATACAGTCATTACGCACCGGAGAAATATCGCCCGCAAATTGCAGGTACATAGTGCAAGCGCATTGACAGTTTATGCCATTGTCAATAAGCTGGTAGAGCTGAGCGATATTCAAAAGCCACGGGAATAATCCGGTTCATACCGTATTAACATAACAAATACAAAAACCATCGTTTTTCTTATAATTAATCATAACCTTTCACCCTTTTTATCAAACAAACCAAACAATCGCCGGAACCGCCCTGTTAAGAAGGAAGAGTATAACTAATATTGAATATCACATGAAGAAATTCTTTTTAATAGGGGCAACGCTATTATTATCCCTCTATGCAAGTGCACAGCATGTAGCATTAAAGAATAATATCGTCTATGATGCCACCGCCACTCCAAACTTAGGTCTGGAAGTGGGATTAGGGAAAAAGGTTACAATGGACCTTTCTGCAGGTTATAACCCATTCGAGTTCAACAACGACAAACAAGCCAAACACTGGCTGGCCCATGCAGGCGTACGCTTCTGGACCTGCGAGAAGTTCAACGGTACATTTATCGGTGTACACGCCTTGGGCGGACAGTATGACGTGGCCGGTTTCAAGCTGCCGTTCGACATGTTCAAGAAACTGCGCGACCATCGCTACGACGGTTATATGTATGGCGGCGGTATCAGTATCGGACATCAATGGATTCTGAGCAAACGCTGGGGTATTGAAGGCGAGATAGGTGCCGGTTATGCCCGTATGCACTACGACGAATATGCCAAAGGCAAAGACATGCCCAAACTCCGTACCGGCAACCACAACTATTGGGGTGTAACAAAAGCCTCCATCTCATTTATCTATTTTATCCACTAAAAACGAACAAACAAGATGAAGAAGTTATTCTATATAGCAACCGTTTTATTATGCTCCGCCTATGGGAGCATGCAGGCGCAGGTTGTCAGTCCCGACGGCATAGCATACAGCGACCTGCAAGTAAAAAAAGAGGGAAGCCAGGTGAGCCTGTCTACAACCGCCAACCTCAACAACATGCAACTGAAATCGCAGAACATGGTCATCATAACCCCGGTACTCCAATCGGCGGACAAGGCGCACAGCATCAAATTCGACCCGTTCGTGATTACCGGAAAGAAACGTATGAAAGCACTCGACCGTGAGATGGGCTTCGGCGCAGAACCGTTCGAACAGACTCCGACAGTCATCTTCCGCCATAAAAAGAACGAGGCAGAATCTATCCCGATGACGCTGACCGTACCGTACGAAAGCTGGATGCGTAACGCCTCACTGGTCATGCAGGCCAATACGACCGGATGCGCTTCATGCGACGTGGCAAGCAATATCACTCCGCTGTCATCCCGTATCCTGCCGCCGGTTGTCGCACCGACCTACGAGCTGAGTTATGTGACACCTCCCGCAGAACCGGTAAAACAACGTAGCGAAACGCACTCGGCCTACCTCAACTTCGAAGTGGGTAAGTCTGTCCTGCTGCATGACTTTAAGAACAATGCCGCCGAACTGAAAGAGGTTAACAAAATCGTGAGCGAGGTTCGTAACGACAAGAACCTGAAATTTACAGAATTCAACATCACCGGTTACGCTTCACCCGAAGGCGGTTACGAATACAACATGAAACTGTCTGAAAACCGTGCCAAAGCGTTTGCCGCTTATATGAAGGATAAAGAAGATATGCCTGCTTCATTGATGAAAGTCAACTGGGAAGGTGAAGACTGGATAGGCTTGCGCCAGGCAGTCAAGGCATCCAACCTGTCCAACCGCGATGAAATCCTTAAAGTATTGGAAGTGTCCGATATCAATAAACGTAAAGCGCAACTGAAAGCACTGAACGGTGGTAAGACCTATCGCATGTTGCTGGACGAATATTATCCTGCCCTGCGCCGCATTGACTACACACTGGCGTATATCGCCCGTCCGTTCGATGTGAACGAAGCCAAACAGGTTATCAAGACGAAACCGCAGTATCTGAGCCTGAACGAAATGTTCCTCGTAGCCAACACGTATCCGAAAGAAAGTGCCGAATTTAAGGAAGTATTCGATATCGCCGTACGCCTCTACCCGACCGACCCGGTGGCACAACAGAACACAGCCGCCCTCGAGATAGAACGCGGAGCCGACGATGCAGGTATCGCCCGTCTGCAAAAAATCAATACACCGGAAGCATGGAACAACCTCGGTGTAGCTTACGCCAAGAAGAAAGAGTATCAGCAGGCACTCGACTATTTCGGCAAAGCTGCCAACGCAGGCGTTAAGGCTGCCGCCCAGAACCGGGATGAACTGAGCAAATGGCTGGATGAACAATAAACATCAAAGATAACAAAGAAAGCCCCGATAGGCATCATGCTTACCGGGGCTTTTTGTATTCATATAAGTAGACAAAATTTATTCTTTTGCTTTCCACTCATTAATGAGTTCGTTGATTGTCTCTTTCACCGACATGATACGGCTGGTCTTCCAGGCATTGCTTCCGGCAAAGGCATATCCGTTTTCAAAGTTTCCTTTGAAAGCATTATACAGCGCCGTAACGATGCAGTACGGACTCTTCGAAATATCACACGTCTTGATGCAGTTGAACGGACACGCTTTCGGTTGCTTGATGCCGGCCTTCACCTTCTCGAGAAAGTTGCAATGGATGGCACGCCCCGGCATTCCGACAGGACTCTTGATAATCTCGATGTCCTTTTCTTCCGCCTTGATATAGCTTTCTTTGAAAGCATCGCTGGCGTCGCACTCGGTAGTAGTGACGAAACGGGTTCCTAATTGAACGCCCGATGCTCCAAGGTCCATCACGCGTTTGATATCTTCACCCGTATAAATGCCTCCTGCTGCGATTACCGGGATTCTCTTGTTGTATTTCTGTTCGAAAACAGATACTTCCTGCACAACCTGCGGAAGCAACTCTTCCAGTGAGAAATGTTCGTCTTCCAACTGGTTTTCCTTATAACCGAGGTGACCGCCGGCCTTAGGGCCTTCCAGTACAACGGCATCGGGAAGATAGTCGTAGTTGTTCTTCCATTTCTCGCAGATGATACGTACGGCACGGGCGCTTGATACGATGGGCACCAGCTTCGTCACGCTGTCTTTCTTGAGGAACGACGGCAGGTCGAGCGGCAGTCCGGCACCACTGAAGATGATATCTACCTTCTCGGCAATACTCGTCTTCACCAGTTCTGCGAAATCGGAAAGAGCCACCATTACGTTTACACCGATAATACCTTTTGCCTTTTCACGGGCTTTACGGATTTCTTCGGCCAGGCCCAGATTGCCTGCTTCTGTGTAATTGGGTGATAGCTTTTTATATAAAAGTCCGAGACCGGCGGCGGAGATAACGCCAATCCCACCTTCATTTGCTACGGCTGAGGCTAAGCCGGATAGAGAAATGCCTACGCCCATCCCACCTTGGATAATTGGGAAGCGAGGTTTCAAATCTCCGATTGTTAATGTCTTCATGAAAAATATTGTTATTAAATACGCGGCAAAGGTAGCACAATAAACCAAATGATGTGCAAAAAGGACCAATAATATTGCACAGGTATAATACTTTTGTGCAATATTATCGGTCCGTGGGGAAAAACGGGAGTTATTATCTTATTTTACGGGGATATATCCTACTTTTTTAACAGTCTCCTGGCCTTCGGCAGAGAGTACATAGTCGATGAAAGGTTTTACCCTGCCTTCGGTCTTTGCTTCATAGTAGTAGAACAAAGGACGGACAATCGGATAAGTCTTATTTTTCGCATTGGCGAATGAAGGTTCAACGAAACTTTTGCAGGCATCATAAGACACATGCAGCGCCTTGACATCTTTGTTTACATAGGCCAGCCCAACGTAACCGATAGCCCCTTTGGTCTGGCTGACCGACTGGATAATGGCTCCGGTTGCAGGCATGCTCAGGATACCGTTCATATAGTTCTTATTTTTCAATACGCTTTCCTTGAAAAACTCGTATGTACCGGATGAAGTCTCGCGCGAATAGGCTACAATCTTCATATCGGCTCCGCCTACTTCCTTCCAGTTCTTGATTTTTCCGGTGAAGATACCTTCCAGTTGTTCGCGGGTCAGGTTATCCACCTTATTGGAAGGGTGAACCACCACAGCCAGAGCGTCGTAGGCAATAACCACTTCCTTTGCATTCTTCTTTGCTTCCTGCAAACGGACTTTCTCGTCGAATTTCATTTTACGGGAAGACATGGCGATATCGGTCGTACCTTCCATCAGGGCGGAGATGCCGACACCGGAACCACCGCCTGTTACAGTCACTTTGGTTCCTTTATTCTTATTCATAAAGTTTTCAGCTTCTGTCTGGCTGACCGGCAAACAGGTATCACTTCCTTTAATTTTCTGTGCAAATACATTCGTTGCAAACAAACAGGCTGCCATAGCTGCCAAAAGAATTGTCTTTTTCATTACTCTTATTTGAATTAATTTCCTGATGCAAAGGAACAACACAAGTATTTCAACTACATGAAACAGATATTACATTTGTATGAATAAAAAGATCAGAATTTGTATTGCAAACGAACCGTCAACACATTATCCTTACGGTCTTTCTCATATCCTTTTACGAAGTCGCTCTTTTCATTGAAGTTGAATTCGTAGTAAGCCTGGACACGGATATGTTTGTTGAAGCGGTATAAGCCGCCGATGCCTAATGTGCTTTGGGCCAAATCTGTTTTAGATGTAAATGAGTTATCCGTACCTATTTCATTTCCTTTCAGCTTCGTATTCGGATCGTATACATCATATTTGAGTACGGCAGAGAATGGGGAAGTCCCGATGTCCTGTACCAAGTAGAAGAAATAACCGATAAAGAGGCGTTTGAATAACGCATTTTCGGGAAGATTCTCCGGACGTGTTCCGGTATTCGGACTTTTGCTGCTGGAGGCAATTCCCGGCTGTGTGCCTAAAAGACCTTCGGCACGTAAAGAGGTTGTTCCCCATGAACTCAAGAAACTGAACTGGGCATCCATACCGATATATTCACGTTTCATATACGTACCGGTTTCACCTTTATCAACTTCGATAAAACGCTTGCCGTCCATCTCATAGGCAGTTGTAGTCGGGTTGTAGACGCCTCCGTTGTAATAAGAAATACCTGCTCCCCATTTACCCCAGTTGCCGATTTCCTTGTCAGCACCCAGACGGCCGATAAAGTCTTTGCGGTTATCGGTTTCGCGGTTGATACTGTTTCCGGCAAACAGACCGGCATCCAAACGGAGGAAAGCGAGAGGACTTTCTTTTTTAGTACGCAGCGTCAGCATAGCACCCAGGTCACGTTCGTCCGGGAAGAAATACTGGATAATCGTTGCACGTTCAGGCGATTCCAAGCCACTGGTAGAGTAACCGATCTCATGTCCGAATGGACGGTTGAAGACACCGGCCATCAACTGGCTGCGTTTCGTCCAGGGGTCTTTAATGCCGATATAAAGGTCACGGAAACTGACGCCTTTGTCGTTGGCCTCAATCTGTACCGCTCCGGTTCCGATACCGTCGTTATATTCAAACTTCAGTCGTCCGCGGCGGATACCGATACGGTTAAAACCTTTATCCTCATGTTCGTTCTTATCGCCGACTTTCAGGGTTGCATCCTCCTGTCCGTACTGAAATTGACCCTGGATATAGGCAGAAACTTTAAATTTACTTAGTTTCTGCACTATTTTATCCAGCGTTGCTGTCTCTTCCGCAAGCGAATCGATGCGGGCATCTATTTGTTCCGTGTTCTGAGCTTCCGTGAAAAAGGGAAGCAGCGCCAACAGGACAAGCGCCATTAATTTTGTTATCTTCATTCCTAACTTTGTTGGTTGCGTAGAGAGCACAAAGATAAAACCAAGTTGTTACATAGATGTTACAACCTGGTTAAAATCCTGTTAGTCAACAGTCAGGTTCCCGTGACCGGTTCTTTTGTCGGACTCGGCACGTTTTGCCAGTTCCTTTGTTGTCAGGGTGATTACCTTGCCGACCGGTTTACCGTCGCGATAGGTCACGATACGCAACCAGGTTGCATTTTTCGGTATGCTCAACGGCTCGGTATATTTCGGAGTATGGCTATCCGGGTCTGTATTATCGAATGTATAGTAAATATCCGTACCGGCAATCTCACTGCCCAGCTCCACCTGCAAAACGCCATCCTGCAAGTACGGGCTCACAATTGCATTGTACATACTGCGGGCATAGTTTATATCTGCCTGGTCGGCACGGACAAAATGTTTTTCGACCCGCGGCCAGAATTTCTCCCAATCCGTTTTAGACGGCCCGCTCCATAATACTTCCGACAAGGCCCATCCGCGCGGCCAGGTCATGTATTCGACATGACGGAAAGTAGGAAGCGATTCAGCCCACAGATTTCCCTGTCCACCCAGCACCATTTCGGCCGGAACGCCTTCCGGTACGGGATTGAAACTGTATGAATCTTTCAGACGGCACATAGAATAGGTATCCGGTTCAACAGAAGGTTCCCCCTGCCATAAATCCAGATAGCAATGTTCCGTCGGAGTCATAATCACATGATGGCCGGCTTTAGCCGCTTTGATACCGCCTTCCATACCACGCCAACTCATTACGTTCGCATCGGGAGCCAGACCTCCTTCCAGGATTTCATCCCAGCCGACCAGTTTCTTTCCTTTCGACTTCAGCAAATCGCCCATCCGGTGGATGAAATAACTTTGCAGCTCTTCTTCATTCTTCAGGTTCTCAGCCTTCATACGGACCTGGCAACGGGGACATTTATGCCAGAAACCTTTAAAACATTCGTCACCTCCGATATGTACATATTCATCCGGGAAAAGGGCGGCGACTTCCGTCAGTACCTTATCCATGAACTCGAATGTATAATCCTTTCCGATACAAAGGGTATTTTCATCTTCTCCGTAGAACTTATTTCCGACATTCACGGCATCCGGGGCTTTCATACAGGCTAGTTCCGGATAAGCGACCAACGCTGCGACGCTATGTCCGGGCACGTCTATTTCAGGAATAACACGTACATAACGTTTTGCAGCATAGGCCAGCACTTCTTTCACATCCTCCTGGGTGTAGAAACCGCCGTAGGTAGTCTCCTCTCCCGGTTGCTGACGTTCACGCTGCCACCATTGGCCCACACGGGGAGCACGCCAGGCACCAACTTCCGTCAGCTTCGGCAAGGACTTTATTTCCAGCCGCCATCCCTGATCGTCCGTCAGGTGCCAGTGGAAGACATTCATCTTGTATTCGGCCAGTTCATCAATATACTTCAAAACTTCTTCCTTGGTAAACCAGTGGCGGCTAACATCGAGCATCAGCCCGCGCCAAGGGAACTGGGGTTTGTCAGTGATTTCAGCACAAGGAATAGTCCATTTCTTATCTTCAGGCTGCACAGTCTTGCTTTTAATCTCTGCCGGAAACATCTGTAACAGTGTTTGCACACCATAAAAGATACCCGCAGGCTTATTGGCAGTAATAAGGATATCTGAATGTTTCACTTTCAACTGATAGCCTTCATCTCCTAAAGACGCATCCTCCACCAGCTTGAATTCTATTTTCCCATGCTTTTCTACCGGAAGCTCAAAACCTGTAGCAGGTGAAATTTTCTCATTCAAATATTCGGCAATTCCCACCAATGCCTGATTCGACTGATCAAGCGTAATCGCAGCATTACGGGTAAGCGTAAAAGAATCAGAGTTTACTTTCATTTCCTGCGGAACAGGAATCAAGGCAAGCGTATCACGCTCACTTACAGACTGACGGGAACAAGAAATACTTATACAGACTATTCCCGTCATTAAAAATGCATGTAATGACTTCTTCATTCTATTTCAAACATATTTACAATTAGTGCCCGAAGATAAGAATAGTTATTCAATTACCACATCTAATTCCGCACATTCAATCGTAAGAGCAACAATTACATTCGATGTTCGATAATAACGGGCAAGCCTTTGCTTCATTAATCGTGAAACGAAGTTTTTGTGTCTCCACTGTTGGGAAACGCAAGATTCGCTTATATCCGATTATCGAACCCGTAGCCACAACCTGCCATTCATCACCGACAAAGGCTTCCAAAGTAAACGCTTTTACACGCTGTCCCAAGCGAATATATTCCTGTACCAGGAATTGATTGATCGCGGTAGGAACTTTAAAATCAAACTCCACAGAAGCAGAAGTCACCTCGTCATCCGTAGCCCAGTAAGAATCTTTGTTTCCATCGACTAAATGAGCAGCAGCAAAATCTTTCCCCCTCACATTCGAAGCCCTGACCTCAGCCTGTAATGCCAGGTTTTCTTTAAAGTTATTCTGTAAAATCTTTGCAACTTCCATTAGGGCGGCAGAATCGGCCGGATGAACCAATCCACGTTTGTCGATCGGAATATTCAAATTCCAGGTAGCATTACGACCGACCGAATGATAATACACATCGAGTAACTGATCGACAGTCTTCACCTGATCATCTTGCTCTTCATGATAGAACCACCCTGGACGAATAGAGACATTCACTTCTGCCGGCACCCAATACGAACCATCTTCATGTCCATTCTGTAACTGCTGATAATGAGGCCATCCCGGCCAAACTTCTTCTCTTCGAAGCGTGCTCCAATTTGTCTCGCCTACCCATCCGGCCTCGTTTCCACACCAACGGACATCAGGACCTGCATCACTAAAAATTACAGCATCCGGCTGTAATTTTTTTACCAATTGATTGGTACCGGGCCAGTCATAATAGGTCTTACGATCTACGCTACGTGTCTCATCCGCCCCGCCATAATAACCGGAACCGCCATTTGCACCATCAAACCAGACTTCAAAAATATCTCCGTAATTCGTCAAAAGCTCATTCAGTTGATTTCTGAAATAAGTGATATAAGCTTCCGTTCCATATTCTTTATGATTTCTATCCCAGGGAGAAAGGTAAATACCCAACTTCAATCCATATTCTTTACAGGCATCAGCCAGTTCACGCACCAAATCCCCATTACCATTCCTCCACGGAGATTGTTTCACACTATAATCCGTATAAGCCGAAGGCCACAAACAAAAACCATCATGATGTTTTGCCGTCAGAATAACCCCTTTCATTCCAGCCTCCTTAAATAACCGACACCACTGCCTGCAATCCAGTTCCGACGGATTGAATAATTGGGGATCTTTATCGCCATATCCCCATTCCATATCGGTAAACGTATTCATACTGAAATGAATAAAAGCATAACGCTCCAGTTCCTGCCATTTAAGTTGGGCTTCCGTCGGAACAGGCCCGTATGCCTCCGGCGCTTTCGGCCGTTCACAACCTGTTAAATTAAATAATGCGATCAAAACCAATAATAAACAATCTTTTTTCATCTTCTATTTATTTTATCAATCTGTTCATTCTACCATAAATAAAGCTCCGCTCCCTCCCTGCAAATCCACTTGAAAATAGGTCGTATCATCTTCTTTACCTATAGCCTCCAGTGGTTCTTTTTTACCTGTCTCCGGATTTATCCAACAACAGCCTGTGGCACCGGCTTCAGCTAAGTCTATACCCAACCGGACACGCTGAGTCAAAGGAGCAGCCTCTTCCTCCAACTTCGAAGCATACCCGTTGGTGACCATGAAAAACGTCTTTTCGCCTTCCTTGAAGAAGCCCGGGTCGCCCTGCTCTTCCTTCGGTATGACATCAAAGAAACCTACATACAAATCGGCACCTTCCTCCGGCTCCGACACGATCCTGCCCTCAGCCTTTTTCAAGAACGAAGCCTCCGGATTAAGAACGGAGATCATCCCCGGTTTGCCTTCCGTATACTTGGTAGTACCCGGCACATAACGGACATCGGTTGTTTTCAAACGTACCAAATAATCGCCAATATGCAGGCTCTCGCGGTTGCAACGGTTCACCCAATCCATGTGTTTGGTCGGATGCCCGGGCATTCCCTGTTCCAGCAACAGTGACCAGTCGGTCGGTGCCGTTTGTCCGCCATAACCGTCCCCTTGCAAAAAGCGGAACCAGTTCAGCCACTTCCCGCCGAACGTCCAGGTCATATAATAATACAGGCGCAATTGCGACTCGGTCAGTTTATAGGTTCCTTCGTTGACATACCCTTGCGAATATTGCCCGAACGCCATATAATCTTTCTTGTTGCCTTCCCATCCCCCTAACGCCAAATCACGGTATTCGGCCAAATGTCCGGCCATGTCTTTGGCTCCGATATAATTATCCTTATCCCATGTATGGAAATAATACCAATCGTAGGTCAACAAATCCGGCTTGGCAAGTTTGATGTAAGTCAACAGATTTTCCCGAGTCCACTGATTGGGATATTGATTATTATGAACCAAGACATCCGGATACAAACGACGTGCCACATCATACCACTCTTTCAAAAACTTCGCCACCTCAAACGAGTAGTGTTCTTCGTCCCCGAAACAGATCGTAGTCAGGTTATTCAAATACTTCAACTGGTCTTCCGAAAGGAATCCGTTCTTCTTTTCATAATCTGTCGGCCCTTTCTTCAACTGATCGGCATGAGGCGCTTTCGCTATTGCCCACTGGCTATCAGGAAATTCCTTGAAATAAGAGGTATTAATCAAGGGCGGTCCATAGAAAGTAGGCCCGGTAAACCCCGTCAGCTTCCAATCCGGAATCGACAGGTTATAGGCAGGTTGCCCGGCCTTCCCTCCTAATTCATAATTGTCGGTTGCCACCCAGCATTGCAGTTGCAGCCCATGCCTGATGAATATGCGATTTGCCCGGAACAACTCCAGCTCCACCACTTCTATCCCGGGTTCTTCCGGATCCGGTTCTTCCGTAATCGGATCATTATTATCCGAACAAGACAGCAAACAGAACACTGCCAATAACTTCCCGGAAATCAAACTACTTAAAATTTTCTTCTTCATATAAATCCGTTATAATGTTTTATTCAAATGTTCTTGTATAATAAAAATCCGATTGATAGGAAGAAAACGGATACCGACTACCCAAGTCGAAACTATTCCATGAGGCGGAAATCATGAAAGCCTTCTGCTTCGTCTCCATCTTTTCAGATATCATTGGAGGATAATTTAATTATAAGTCACACTCCACGTTGCTATCAACCGAACAGACGTACGCCTGTCGATCAAACAGAAGCGCCTCTGTCAGTCGAACAGGTGTACGTCTGTCGATCGAACAAATTATTCGATTTCCGGACGGTCGCTACCTCCAGCGTTGCCAATGCGCAAAGCATGCTCGTATTCAATCACACGCGGAGCCTTCAATAAGGTATTACTATTGGAATACTGCGTGACAATACGGAGCGTATACGTGCCTTCGGCCAATTCTGCCGGCACACGGGCAATCACCGTCTTCGGATCATTCTGTGTCAAGCGACGGGTCACAGCCGTCTCCACGCCTTTCGAATCGATAAAGAATACACCGACACCTTCAGCTTCTCCGGCAACCCGAATCTTTTCGCCGGAGATCAAGATATCGTCACCCGGTGTCATCGAACCGTCGGTCAAGCCGGTAACCGTATCAGTCACCAAACCGATACGCGCGGTACTGTCTTTCACGCCCAGCACTTCCAAGCCAACTACCGAAAGAGCTTTCCGCAGCTCGGCTGAAGGGCTTATACTGACTGAAACCTTGTGCTTCTCGGGATTATACTTCTCAGTAGAACTATTCCACACACCCAATACGCTCGGTGTATATTGGGCAACCCCGGTCAACACACTGGTGCCGTTTTGCAACAATTCACGGATAATGCGGTCGTGCTGGTTGATGACAGACAATAAAGTATCATACTTTATCTCAGAACCTTCCTCGATAATCTGTTTCGCGATGTCTTCGTTGCGTGATGTTTTCCCTACAGTAGATACTTCTGCTGTGTAATCGTTCTCTACGTCTTTGGTTAGCAGGTTCAAGTTCAACCATACTTTCCAGAATTTTGTGAATGCACTCATGATATGTTAATTTAAGGCACAACAACGGCGCTGTGTCAGGTTATTTCTTTAATGTAACTAATTTATAAGGATCTTTCGAGTTTGAATATTTTTCTCATCCAAATATAATTTCAACACATATATTCCTTTGGGAACATTTTCAAAGTTTAGAACTCCGGATTTTGACTCAACCATACCTTTTCGCATTAAAGAGCCTCTTGCCTGGTCGTACAACTCATACTTTACCGGAGCGGAAAGTGTTGTTTCTTGATCAACATTCAGCATAAAGCTATTGGATGAGGTTCGGGAGAGTTGGAGTTCGTTAGTCTGAGGTATATTTGATATGCTTACATTATTTCTTAAAGCAAGAATCCATACCTGCGATTGAACATTGGCTTGAATATATTCATAAGAAGAGGTATTTTCTTTGGTTGTATATACCACTTTGGAAGTTCCTTGCCCTGACACGATCTTCAATCCATCAGACACAAGCCAAGTTATTGATACGTCTTCCTTTGGAAGATTTAATACTTCAACTGTTTCCTCCTGCCCATGAAACAAAAGTGTACTAGTATTTGTCAAATAGGGATCGGATATTTCAACAGTTTTTGAAATACCCCCGACACTAATCTTGCATGTTCCAGCCTTTAAAAAGTGACCTTTGAATTTATTTTTAACAAAAGGAACTTCTTGCATAACATGAAAATCACCTGACCATTCCCCCATTGAAACTACAGGGCAATAATATGAGGGACCGTTTTTATTTATCAATTCTATATCACAAAAATCCAATGTACTAATGTGGGAAGGATCTGAAATGCCTTTACAATATACAATAATTTGCAAATCGTCTTCATAACCATAATATTGTGCATTAACTGCCTGCGCCATAAAAAATAGGCAATAGGATAAAAAAGGAAGTATAAATTTTATATTTTTCATGTTCGCGAGTTTTTAAGTTGAAATTATTAGATTTAATAGAAGTGTATCAAAACCCCATAAACGGAATTTTGATACACTGTTTTGAGTTTATTTACCAACCTGTCGGCTGATCAATATTCGGATTAGCCGTTTCCTCTGCTTGAGGGATAGGCCATGCATTGTATTTCGGGAATGTGCAAGCACGATTTTCAACCTGAACATACGTATTGGTTGTCGGGTTCCAAGCACCCAAAGCTGCTCCATTCATGGTTTCATTACCAATGTCCCAACGACGAATATCAAAGTAGCGTTTCCCTTCAAATGCAAGTTCTACACGACGTTCGCGACGATACAGTTCACGTACCTTTTCTTGCGTATTATAAACAGCTTTGTTCATATTCGGCATACCAGCGCGGTTACGAATCATGTTGATGTATTTTTCAACATCCGGATTCTGCCAATCGCCTGTTTCTACCAAACACTCTACATAGCTCAACAATACTTCAGCATAACGATACAGCGGGAAATACAAGCTACCGCTACCGCTGGCTCTGTCTTGTTCGTCCAAGAATTTCTTAGCCCAGTAACCGGTACGAGAAGCCCCCACTTTACCTACCTGGTCGGCACCACCGTCTTTGAATGGCTCATATACATAATTTAGGAAAGAGGTATTATCACCCGGCATCACTACTGTTGCATACAGACGCGGGTCGCGTGCTACCTCTAATGGGTTCTTTTCCAATTTTTCCCGTTCTGCAGCAGGCAGGTTTTTCAAAGCGACACCATCTGCGGTTTCATATTCATCCACCAACGATCTCAAAACACTGGCAGCCCCTTGTCCGCTCAGGCTCTGCGGAGCATTACGGAACCAAGCTTCCGAACAACCACTACCTATATACATGATACGTTCTTTATTATCCTGACCTTTATAACGGAACATATCGCGATAGTGCTTACCCGGATCATCATCCGTTTCTTCGCTGTAATACAAAGAAAAATTATTATCCGGATTATCAATAATCGCCTTAGCAGCAGCCTTGGCTACATCATAGCGTTTGAACTGTAAATTCACATCCATTTTCAATACCAATGCATATGCTTTACACATACGATCGCGACGGTCTCTATCCCACACAAACGGGAAAACTTTCCCCTCCGGATCCTGGATAGCAATCACCGCATCCAATTCGCTATTGATAAAGTCTAAACATTCATCAATCGTATTGCGGCTTTTATAAATTTCATCGCCATTCAACACTTTATCCTGAATTGGAATACCATCGTTCATTCCATAATACATCAACAACTGGATATGATACCAGGCACGCCAAACACGCACATCGGCAATCATTCTCTCCCGCTCTTTTTCGTCTACAAAATAGGCAGCATCCACATGTTCCAAGAAACGGTTGCAACGACGTATACGCAAATAGTATTGCGTCCACAAATCATTCATATACCCACCCGTAGTGGTAGTAGCCGACCCATTTCCCAAGTTGGCAATTTCACCCTTGAAGTTACCCGACCAATACATATTGTCGGTAGCCCCTTCCAAGTGAACCAGCGAAAAATAGGGAGCATCGTAATGATAGGTACCTCGTGGCCAATATTTACATTGTCCAAATGCTGCATTACACTCATTAACCGTACCCCAAAAATCGTCATCGGTAATTGCAGTCGGATGGTCGCGTGTCAAGAAATCTTCGCATCCGCAAAACAAGATGGATGCAGAAAGCAAGGTCAAAACCTTTTTACTGAAAATATTTTTTAATTCCATGATACAATCTAGTTTAGAAATTCAAATTAACACCAAACGAGTAGGTCTTCACCAACGGATAAGAAGCCAACTGGCCTCTACTTTCCGGATCCACCAAGTCATCCTTCGCAAAAGTAAACGGATTCTGAGCATTCACATACAAACGGATACTGGAAACACCTAGCTTCTTTAATCCCAGTTGGTCGAACGTATACCCTAACTGGATATATTTCACACGGCAATAACCGGCATCGAAGAACCAAAAATCAGACTGGTATGCATTGTTCCCATACGTAGCATTCGGAGCCAAACGCGGATAACGTGCATCCGTATTGGTCGGTGTCCAATAATCGGTTTGTTCCTTCAAGGGTACCAAACCATCTCCCGTGATATCCAAACCGACCGAATAAGGTTGTGAATAATAAGCATCCACACCTGTCACACCCTGGAATAAAACTTCCAGATTCCACTTCTTCCAATCCAATGATATATTGGCAAAATAGTTCAACGAAGGCTGTTCGTCTCCACGAATCACACGGTCGTCAGCTGTAATCTTTCCATCCTTATTTTGGTCTATGTAATGGATATCACCAGGTTGCTGACCGTCCCAAATAACAACACCTTCTTTAGGAATCCACTTACCACCTGCATCTTTCGTAAAATCGCTTTCTTGCAACAAACCGGCAGTTGGATAAACCAGATAACTCTTCAAAGCATATCCTTTTTGATGAATAGTAATTTTATCATCATTATAATACGGTCCACCGAACAATTCTTCGATTTCATTCTCGTTGTGACTTAAACCGCCATGGATGTTAAAACCGAAATCTTTAGTCAATTGCTTACCGTAATTCAAGTCAATTTCCCAACCTTTATTTCTCAACTGACCGGAGTTCAAGAAAACTTTTTGAGTACCTCCGATGAAAGAAACAGGCGGTTCAAGAATCAAATCCTTGGTCAATTTGTTATAATAATCGATCGTGATATCCAAATCTTTAAACAAACGGATGTCCGCACCAACATTGAACATCTGAACCGTTTCCCAAGTCAGGTTCGGGTTACCGAATATCGTCTCATTACCGTTACCCGCATCAATCAAATTCTGATATTTATATAACTTATCAATGTTCTCATTACCCAAAGTACCAAAAGATCCTCTGATCTTAAAGTTGTTGACAAACTTCAGGTTGTTTTTCACGAAATTCTCTTCATGCAAGTTCCATCCCAAACCGATAGAGGGGAATACACCAAACTTGTGCCCTTTACCAAAGCGAGAAGAACCATCACGACGAACAGTACCTTCCACCAGATAACGGTCGTTGAATGTATAGTTGGCCTTCGCAAATATAGAAATCATGGACCATTGATCCCAGTTACCGCTATTGGTCAACTCCTGGTTGTAACCACCGATCGCGAACAAACGGTGTTTATCCTTTTCAAACGTATATTCAGCAGTTCCACCAATATAATAATAGCTAGTACGTCCTTGTCCAGCTTCATTGATAGCACCCCAAGTTTGCAAGAAACCGTCTGTTTCATAATCGAAGAAGTTGTAAGAACGTCTCTTACGATTGTTAGCCGTACTACTGATACGGTATGAATACTGTCCACGCAAAATCAATTTCGGGATCACTTCCCAACGGGGAGCCAAGTTGATACTGATATTGTCTTCCAAAGCTTTATATTCACCACCACGATCTAACATGGCGGCTGGGTTACGTTGTTCCGGACGGTTACCGTAATAAACGATATCACTACCTTCTTTCATCGGATATCTCCCCATGATTGTCGGCGGAGTCATGTAAGAATATCGTATAATTTCTGAGGTATAAGCCTCATCCCTATACATCGGTTCATACTTGTTGGTACGATACGAGTTAAAGTCCATATCAACAGAAAGATTATCCAATAAGTTGACAGTCGTGTTGGCACGGATGTTCAAACGGTCGAACTTAGACTTTTCCACCAAACCTTCGTTGTTCAAATAGTTTACGGTCAGCGCAAAACGAGCCAAGTTGCTACCACCGGAAATACCGACAGAGTGGCTATGGATCAAACCATTTTTAAAGATATAATCCATCCAGTCTGTATTCGGGTATTTGATCGGGTCAAGACCCTGACGAGTGGCATTGATCGCTTCCTGTGAATAAGTTGGGTCACCACCAATATTTTGATTGGCAATGTTTGACATTTCCATGAAAGTAGCGGCATCCACCATTTCCGGCAGATAAGTAGCCTGCTGAACACCAACATAACCATTGTAAGAAATATTCACCTTACCCGGCATACCACGTTTAGTTTTTACCACGATTACACCATTGGCTGCACGTGCACCATAAATAGCAGAAGCGGCAGCATCCTTCAATACGGTCACACTCTCAATTGTATTTGGGTCCAACTGGTTCATATCCATCGGGATACCATCCACCAACACCAACGGATCGTTGTTGGTCAACAAAGAAGATATACCACGAATCTTGATAACAGCTGCATCGGCACCCGGTAGACCGGAACTTTGCGATACGTTCAAACCGGTAATACCTCCCTGCAAAGATTGTGATAAAGAAGTGATAGGTTTCGTCGCCATGTTCTTCGTAACGTCCAGTGTAGACACAGCAGAAACAGAGTTCATTCTCTTTTCCGACGAGAAACCGGTTACGATGATTTCATCAATTTCTTCCGAGTCGGAACTCAAAGAAACTGTCAAGTTACTGATAGCACGTGAAACGACATGTTCATAATCTTTAAAACCGATGTATTTGAATACCAATATGTCACCTCGTTTGGCTTTAATACTGAAATATCCATTAATGTCGGTCACCGTACCTATGGTTGTTCCTTTGATCACAACATTCACACCTGCCAATGGTACTGGTGGTTCTACATTTTCTACAACCTGTCCCTGGATAGTCCATTCCCTATCATCAGCGAGAAGATCTACCCCCGGCTGTTTAGCGGCATACTTTTCTACGACCAGATTGTCGTTTTCAGGTGAACCGGCAGCCCATAAGCTTGGCCCTCCTCCTATCAAAGCACTGCTCAGCGAAACAAATAAAAGCGAACGCTTTAAAACTTTTTGATTAGATAACAGATAAAAACCTGTGTTCTTCATAATGTTATTATTAATAGTTGATTAAATTCATTTTCTGTTTGTAGCAAAGGGTCATAATTTATTCGTAGATTAACGACTGTTCTTATAACCCTGTTTGAACTGTGATAATTTTTACTATCTCCTAATAGCCCTCCTTTCTTTAATTTAGATTAACATTACTGAGGGCGAAATTACAGTTACCACAAAATTCAATAGGAGCAAATCAGATTTAACAGAAGATAATATTGTACTTGAAGGGATAAAAATTGGTTTTTATAGGGATAAGATTGTACTAAACCAATCACAAACAAATGATTAACAACACATTAGTAAAATACATAATAATACTATAGTCCTAGGAGAACTATGTTAATATGGGCAAATATAACGTATTTTTATTCATTTTTCTAATAATATCCTATAGTTCTATCTAAAAGACGTGATACAAATATGTTATAGATTGTATATATTATATAACATATATGCACAAATGAACTTTAGGTTAAATCTGGAGTAGTTATAAAGAAAAACAAGCCTTTTCCAAGACGACTATCCATAGGAATAAACTTATTGACTGGTCTGAAAAATGAATTTTGATAACATAGTTCTCCTAGTACTAAGGCTCAAAATTATAAAGATGATACGAATTACAAATTTGATAATATTATCAATCCTTTTCTTTGTTTTCCAGGTAAGCGGAATAAACTTTCCAGATTTCTGGTTTGAACACATAACAATAGCCGATGGATTATCTCAAAACTATATCACAGATATTAAGCAGGATAAGGACAGACTCATTTGGATCGGCACTAAAAACGGACTCAATAAATACGATGGCTACGAAATGACCATATACAATCATATACAAAATGATTCGACATCAATTCCTAATAATTACATCTCCTACATATATCAGGACTCAAAAGCCAATCTTTGGATCGGAACAAATACAGGCCTATGCAAATACATTTCGGAAAAAGACTGTTTCGAACAATTCAACTTCGAAACCACGGATAGCCCACATTCCAACTACAACATCTCCTCTCTTTTCGAAGACAAAAATAATATTTTATGGATCGGAACAGAAGAAGGGTGTCTGATTTCATTCGACCTAAACACAGAAGGAGTCAAAATATATAGAGCTTCTCAGGGAATCAAGGCTATTGAACAGGACAAGAGTTCTTTACTGATAGGAGGAAGAAATAAGGGTATCATGCACTTCGATCCTATCGAAGAAACCTTTTATCAAACTTCTATCGACTCAACATTCAATTCTGAGACAGTCACAACCATTGCTACTGACCCAAAAGGAAATTTTTGGATAGGTACACAAAGTCACGGAATTTATCTATACGGGAAAAACCTCAACAAACTATCCGGACAGACCATCCTGGACATTCATTTTTATAAAGATTCTTTTGCCTTGTTAGGAACTGAAGAAGAGGGTCTTGCTTGCTACAATATAGATACTGACGAATTTCAATATATAAACAATACACACGAAAATGTAAATCTCAATTCGGAAGGAATCACTTCATTATATGTAGATTCCACACAAACAATATGGATCGGAACGATCAACGGCGGAATAAATAAATTTGACCCGAACCGGAACAGGTTTGCACACCTGTCGCTTTCGCCCAAGTATAATACGCCATCTACAATCCATTGTGTTTTTGCACTGGAGACATTGGATAATAAATCAATTTTAGCCGGATTAAATACAAAAGGAGTCTATTCGCTGGATAGCAGGACTTATGAAATTGACAATACTGCTATAAACCGAATAGCCCCTCAACTAAGCGAAACAACAATCAATACCATTCTGAAAGATAGCCGGGGTTTATTGTGGCTGGGAACTTACAAAAAATCGCTAATCATATCCGGTCCCAGAAACTTAACCGAACCAATAAACAAACTAATAGAAAAGAGCTTATCCCCATCAAGCTCAATCAAATCTTTGTATGAAGATTCTCAACACAGAATATGGATAGGAACAGATAACAGCGGACTGTTCTGCTACGATCCGAAGTTACATACTCTCCCCGGGAATACGAAAGAACTAAAAAAATACATTTATCCCGATCTGATAACCTCGGTTATCGAAGACGACAACCACCAACTCTGGGTAGCAACAAACTGTGGACTATATTTATACGATCCGGAAGAGGATTCTTTTACAAGAAATTTTCTCGCCAACCAAGAACAACCCTATTCACTGGCAAACACTATTATCCCGATCTGCCCAATCCAGGATACGCTTTGGCTTGGAACACGGCAAGGACTCATCAAATATTCACACAAAGAACAAAAACATCGAATATTTCAGGTGGAAGACGGACTGCCGAGCGAAAGTATCAAAGGCTTATTGTATGACAAACCGAATAATAAACTCTGGATATCGACCGATCGCGGACTCAGTTGCCTGAATTTGTCTTTTTACCAATTCATAAACTTCGGACTAAAAGATGGAATTGTCGGAACTGAATTCAATGATATGAGTTTCGAAAAAGGTGCCGACGGAACTTTCTTCTTTGGTTGTGTAGACGGAATATACTGTTTCCGTCCGGATCAAATAAAAATGAATCCTTATGCCCCTGGGGTTATCATTACTCACTACCGGTTATATGATGATTCCCCCCAAAATAAAACAAATAGGGATATATCACGTATCCCTGTCCCTTCAAACAAAGAGATAACAATCCCGTTTAAACAGTCTATTTTCAGTATAGACTTCGTTGCACTCAATTATACAAACACACCTAAAAACCAATACGCCTATAAATTAGAAAATTACGACAATAACTGGCACTATGTCGGGACACAACACATGGCAACCTATACGAATTTAAACCCCGGAACTTACCTGTTCCGGGTTAAAGCCTCCAACAACGACGGTGTCTGGAACGAAAAAGGAGCCTCTCTGAAAATAACGATACTTCCTCCCTGGTGGCGAACAACATGGGCTTATTTTATCTATACAATAATAATCGGAGGTATTATTTTTATTTCAATCAGAATTTATACTAATCGGTTGAAAATGCAAAATCAGCTTAACAGGGAACAGTTCGAACGGGCACAACTAGAAAAATTAAACCAGTTAAAATCACAGTTCTTTTCCAATATCACCCACGAATTCAGAACGCCATTAACGCTTATTATCAGCCCTTTGGAAGCCATAAGTAATACTAAAGGCAGAGTTTCCCTCCGGGAGAATTATCTCACTACAATAAAAAACAATGCTTATAAACTACTGGACTTAGTGAACAGGCTTCTGGATTTTTCAAAAGTAGAGTCCGGTTGCTTCACCTTTAATCCGATTAATATAGACATTATATCTTCCATTAAACACGGTGTTGCATACTTCCAGCCTTTAGCCGGAGAGAAAAATATTACACTCATCTTTCATGCCGACAAAGATGATTTTGTCTGCTCTATCGATCCCAATATTATAGAAAAAATACTATACAATTTAATTTCAAACGCCATAAAATATACTCCTGAAAATGGGACAGTAGAAGTTTGTGTTACACTGGAAAAAGGTAATTTATTAAGCCTCTCGGTAAAAGACACAGGGAAAGGAATTCCCGTTAATAAACAAAAGGTTATATTCGATCGCTTCTACCAGTTAGACGGAGATATACCTAATGGTACCGGTATCGGCCTGTCATTAGTGAAGAGTCTGGTAGAGTTACATCATGGAAGTATCGATATGGAAAGCGAAGTGAATAAAGGTACAATATTCACCATTCACATCCCTTATAAAAATGCAACAACAAATGAAGTAATAATTATCCCGACAGGTGAGAAGAACAATCGGCCTAATAAAGAAAAAGACCGGGCATATCTAACGAAAATGCTGAACGAACAGGATATTCAGGAAACCAATTCAAGTTTCCCAACCATATTGATAGCAGAAGACAACCATGATCTCCGGGAATTTATTAAGAGTATTCTGAATAATAAGTATAACGTAATAGAAGCGGAAAATGGAGCCATAGCACTGGATATAGCGCGAAAAGACAGTCCGGATATTATTATTTCCGATATTCTGATGCCAGAAATGGATGGAAAGCAACTTTGTGTACAAATCAAACAGGACATACAAACTTGCCACATCCCTTTCATTATGATAACAGCTTTGAGTTCGGAAACCGACCAGATAGAAGGCTTAACAGTCGGTGCTGATGATTATATCACCAAACCGTTCAATCCGGAAATTTTAAAAACAAAAATCAAGAACGTATTAAAAAGTAGGGAGCTTATATCCCGCCGCTATGCAACATTGTCCGCTCTAGAACCGGAAGAATTTGTAACAGAAGATAAAGATGCAACCTTTCTACTGGAAATCATCGAATTCATAAAAGCAAATGTATCCAATCCGGATTTAAAAGTAGATGACCTATCTAAAAATGCAGGCATGAGCCGAAGTCCATTTTTCAAAAAGCTAAAAAATCTTACCGGAAAAACTCCAAACGATTTCATTCGTGACATCCGTTTAAACCAAGCAGCCAAACTTTTATTGAAAAGTGATTTAAACATCACTGAAATTGCTTATCAAACAGGATTCACTTCTCCGAAGTATTTCAGGGAATGTTTCAAAAAACAATTTGGAGAATCCCCCAGCCAATATATTGAAAACAAAAAAAGCCTCCCCGGGAAATAACCTGGGAGACTTTTTCTGATATTGATTTTAAGCCCGTAACTATTCAGCGAACCGTAACCCTTTCAGCTTATCCCATGCACCACGGGTAAAGTCCGGGATTTCGACCGGGGCGCCTCCATTCTTCACGGATGTTTCCGTCAGTTCGGTCAGGCAGGACCATTCGGCTGCATCATATACATCCTGATCCAATGGCAAGCCGTTACGCAGACAGTAAATAAGGCGATAATCCATAATAAAGTCCATACCGCCATGGCCTCCTACTTTCCGGGCTTTTTCTCCGACCTCTTTAGTTATCGGATGTTCATACAAAGCCATGATAGAATCCATTTGCACCTTACTCAGGAATTCGTGTGCTTTAGGCTCCAGCGCAATACCTTCTACGGGATATTTCTGGGCAAAACCTTTCGTTCCGCTAACAACATGATGGCGGTCGTACGGACGTGGACTGGTTACATCATGCTGAATCAGAATAGTCTTTCCTTTCTCCGTCTGAATCAATGTGGTATTCATGTCACCTACTTTATAGGTCTGTTTGGCTTCTTTCGAATCGGTGCCGAAAGTTTCTTTGGCATATTCAGTCATCCCTACCTGTTTAGTGGACATGGATACCAGATAATTCATTTTATCCCCTCTGTGAATATTCATAATCTGACAGATCGGCCCCAATCCATGGGTCGGATACGGATTTCCGGTATGTTCCTCGTTGTATTTCAAACGCCACATTCCCTGATAACCGCCCTTTTCACTCGGGTAGAAATTCAATGAACGCAGGTCGTGGATGTAAGCCCCCTCCCCATGGATCACCTCACCGAATACACCCTGTTGAGCCATATTCAAGGTAGCCATTTCAAAGAAGTCATAACAACAGTTTTCAAGCATCATACAGTGCTTACGAGTCTTTTCCGCCGTATTAACCAACTGCCAGCATTCATCGATCGACATGGCAGCAGGAACTTCCACAGCCACATGTTTACCATGCTCCATCGCATAAACAGCCATAGGAGTATGTTTCAACCAGTCTGTACAAATATAAACCAGGTCGATGTCATCCCGTTCACAGATCTTTTTCCAGTCTTCCGAACCGGTATATTCATCGGCAGCGGGTAGTTTTTTATCCGTCAACGTTTTTTGCGCACTTTTCACGTAATCACTATTCAGATCACAAAGAGCTTTCACCTCTACCCCTTCCAGGAAAGTAGAACGATAAACAGCTCCGCTTCCACGCATACCCAAACCAATATACGCAATACGTACTGTCGGGATAGGATCGCAAGCCAGGTTCAAAACATCTGCCTGTCCGGCAGGACGTTCAGGAGCTGATGTCGGGATCATTTTTACCTGTGCCACCGACTGATTACAGGTAAAACCGGCTAAAACAGCCAGTAAAAACAATGAATAAACAATTCTTCTCATAAGTATTTTAAATATATAAAGTGCGAATAAGTTAAGAAAGGCGGGCCATCCTTCATACCGGACGGCCCGGAACTAAGGTTAATTAATACCCTGGATTCTGATCATCTTTCAGAAGCGGGTTCAAGTCCATTGCATTTTGAGGTATAGGCATCAGAAGGATACGGTCGTTCCATTTCTTTTCGATCAGCTTATATCCGTTCGGAGCATATGTAATTCCACTCATAGCCTTCTGCCCATAGGCCGAACCATAGCGACGGATATCATCATAACGATGTCCTTCGCCGGCCAGTTCTATACGGCGTTCATTACGTACAAATTCCAAAGCAGCGTCTTTTGAAGGCATGGTAACCGGCACATCCGGCATTCCGCAACGGTCACGCAGATCGTTCAATGCAGCCTGCACTTCACCGTCCCAACCAGAATTGGCAATACGGGCTTCAGCGAAAGTAAGCAGCACTTCGGCATAACGGATGACAGGATAATCATCAGAACTGTTATAATCGTTATATGGACTCAATGCCACCATTTTACGATAGCTATATCCACTCCATGACTCATTTCCGTCCAGTCCGGCTTTAGTCGGATCCCATCTGTAATAAAACGTGCCGCCTTTAAAGTCTGTTTCGTGCCAGCCCTTGAACGGGAACTGGATAGAAGCATACAAACGGCTGTCACGGTTACGGAACTCCTGCATATAAGCAAATTTTGTAAGATCCATAGTCGGAACCTTTGCTATATAGGCTGCCTGGTCCAGGCCATCCACCTCAGCATTAATCGCCTCGAAATTTGTTTTACGGGTTTCCATCGGGATCAACGAACGGATTGTCTTGCCGTCGATATCCCAATAAGCATCCACCAAATCCTGCATCGGTTCGAATGAAGAGTATCCTGATCCCATCTGGCTGGGACGGATATACGTATAACGCGCCCAGTCATTGTTATTATCGTCATTCATGTATTCGCGGGTCTGGATATACTCAGGATTGGAAGGAGAAGCATTGTCATGATGCCAAAGAGCTTCATAGCTGAACAGTCCTTTTGCGAATTTGTCCTTATCTATGCCCTTTGCTTCAAAATCAATGAACTGACCTAATTCTTCCGCTTCTTTTCGCTGTGCTTCATTCAAAGACGTCACACGGAACAATGAATGGTGTCCCTCTTTAATAATGATGTTAGCCGAAGCCTCGGCCTCCGTGTAATTACCAAAATACAGTGCGGCACGTGCACGCAAAGCCAAAGCGGCGGCACGTGTGATACGCCCGGTTTCCTCTGTATAACCACCGTTGTATTTGTCCGGCAGGACAGCAGCGATAGCAGCCAGTTCATCCAGGATAAAAGCCTGCACTTTATCGACCGGGTCACGCGGAACGTTCGGAGCATCATATTCCATCACGGTTGTTACGATTGGCACTTTTCCGAATTTAGTTGTCAGATCCAGATAAGCCTGAGCACGGAAAAAACGAGATTCCGCCTTCATCCTTTCTTTCAGGGTTTCATCCATTTCACAGTTATCCACTTTCTCCAGGAAGTTGTTCACAATACGAACCGTACTGAAACTATATCCACGGTCTTCCGCCGTACTCAGTTCACTTTGCTGGATAGATTCGTATGGGCCTTCCCAGGGTTTATGGCTATGGGCATTATCCGTACACATCTCATCCCAGATATCAAAACCGTTACCTTGTGCATAACAAGCATTCAAGCCGTACCATGCATCTTTCTCCGATGTCCAGAAACTTTCTGCCGATATATCGGATGGCGGAATCACGTCCAAATCACAAGCTGTAAAAGAGGCAGTTATCAAGCCAAACACTGCCCATTTCTTTATATTTAGATTTACCATTACTCTTACTTAATTTTAAATTATTGAATCGATTAAAAAGATACGTTCACGCCGAAAGCAACCGACTTGGTTCCTAACGAACCGATACCACGTCCGGAAGAGGCTTCAGGATCGAAATCTTTCATCACATGATCGGCACGCAATGTAAACAGGTTTTCACCGGTCAGGAAAAATTTCAAAGAAGACATTCCCCATTTGGAAATGAGATTAGACGGAACACGATAACCCAGAGAAATAGTCTTGATACGGAAATAGTCTGCATCAAATAATTGGTAATCTGAGAAATACTGATTATAATCATCCAGACTGTGTCCGCCATAGATACGGGGATAAACAGCACGCGGATTCGGATTCTCCTCCGTCCAGCGTCCCAGATGGAACTTACGCGGGTTTGAGTTCAACATAAAAGCAGAAACCTGTTCAGATTCAAAACCAGCCATTGTTCCGGATACACCTTGTCCGAAAATAGAAAGTTCGAAGTCTTTATATTGCAGATTCAAATTAATACCATATGTAAAGTCAGGCACATCTTTACCGATAATCGTGCGGTCTTCTCCGTTAATGGCACTCCCCCATTCTACATTTTCGCGTTGCGGAACATACTTGATATCACCGGCTTTCGGTTTACGACCGTAGGTATAATAATGACCGGCATCGATCTCTTCCTGTGTATACAACCCGTCTGTTTTCAATCCGAAGAAAGAACCGATCGACTCGCCTTCACGCAGGATATAACGTATCTTGTCACCTCCATTCTGGATAATATCGTCAGATTCGCCCATGTCTTTGATCTCATTATGGTTGGTTGCGATATTGGCACTTACCATATAAGAGAAATCACCGAACGATTTGCGATGCGTCAAAGCCAACTCAAAACCACTATTACGCACCTTGGCAATATTTTGCGAAGGGTTAGACCAGATACCCGTTTCCAACGGCACATTGTAACTCAGCAAGATATCGCTGGTGTTCTTCACATAGTAATCAGCAGTTAAGCTCAGTAATCCGTTGAAGATATCGAAGTCGACACCTATATCGGTCAGGGCAACCGTTTCCCAGCCTAATTTCTCGTTTGCCGGTTTCGATTCCAATACCCCCTTTACCGCTTCATTGTCGAAGTTATAATCCGAACCATTATTATACAGCTGGAAATAATCGTAATTACCTACGTTATTAATATTACCCAACGTACCCCATGAAGCACGGACTTTCAGGTTATTGATCCAATCGATCTGTTGCATGAAATCTTCCTGGTTGATACGCCATCCGGCAGAAAAAGACGGGAAGATCCCCCAACGGTTATCTTTATGGAAACGGGAGGAAGCATCCGCACGCAGGTTGGCTTCAAACAGATAACGATCCAGCAGGCTATAATTCAAACGACCGAAATAAGAAAGGATTTTATATTCTCTCAGCGGCGTACCATACGAATTCTGGTCCGGTTGATCTTTGCTGATCTCTCCACCGGTCGTCATATCTTCCAGATCATCCGTTACAAAATCTTTCCATTTTGCATAAAGACGTTCATATTTATAATGTTCGTACGAGGTACCGGCCAGTATGCCGATATTATGTACCTTATTCGACCAGTCGTAGCGGGCAGTCAACGTATACATGGTCCGGTTTTCACTCTGCCAGAACATATTCATTTCATTTGTATACACACCGGTTCCAGGGATTTCAGCACCTGTTTCAAAATTCTTTACATTATCCTGCAAAGCGGTATACCCTCTTGATTTACTTTCCCATCCTTTGAATGCACCTTGCCCGGAGATCACCAAGCCTTTAACAGGTTTAAGATCGAATCCCAGATCGATCATTGTATTATCGGTCTTACCGTCCGACCAGTTATTCTTGCTCAGGGCACGCAACGGGTTACCGTTCATAAACGACTGGGTAGCAGCCTTTCCTCCGGCAATGGAACCCCATTCACCGTTCGACTGCTGCGCAACCATCGTAGAAGGTACCATCAGGAAATTACCGATCGAGGCAACTCCATGTTCCGTTTTATTGGTACTACGGATAAACTTCACGCCCGATTTCAATGTCAGCCATTTTGTTACATCGGCAGCCACATTGATATCCAGATTATAACGCTGCGAACTTTGTCCCGGCATGAACTTATCATCATACAGATACCCCAATCCGGAGAAGAAACGTACTTTATCGCTACCACCGCTAAAATTCAACGAATGCTGTGTGGTAACCACCGGATTATCGAGCACCAGATCCGCCCATTTCGTATTCGGGTAATAATCCGGTTTCGAACCGTCCCGGAACCACTTGATCTCATCTTCCGAATAAGCGGCATTTTTACCATTGCTTGCATCACGATTATAGAATGCTTCGTTCAACAAGGTTGCATAATCCCATGAATCAAGTACATCCGGCAAGTAAGTCGGCATTTTCAATCCGACATAGCCGCTGTAAGAAACATTCATCTTTTCTTTCTGACCGCGCTTGGTTGTAACCAGTACTACACCATAAGCGGCACGTGAACCGTAAATTGCAGAAGAAGAAGCATCTTTCAGGAAAGAGATTGTCTCAATACTGTTCGGATCCAGGTTCGAAAACAAGTCGGCATCAGCAATCGCACCATCGATCACATATAAAGGAGAAGAAGTACCCAGGTTACCGCGACCACGGAAATTGATTGAAGGTGTCGAACCCGGACGGGAAATAACCGTTACACCGGGAACCGTACCCTGGACAGCGGCCAACACATTTGTCTGTACACGATCTTTGATTTCTTCCGAACTGATCGCAGCTACCGAGCCGGTCAGGTTCACTTTCTTTTGTGTACCATAACCTACAACCACTACTTCATCCAGTAATTCAGAATCTTCTTCTAAAATAACATTAACCGAAGTCTGACCATCTTTCAACGCAATATTTTTTGTTGTATAGCCAATATAAGAGATAAGCACGTGCTTATCTCTTCCTGACAGTGTCAGGACAAAATTACCTTCAAAATCAGTTACAGTTCCATTTGTCGTACCGGCTTCCACCACACTGGCACCAATAACAGGCTCGCCATGCGCATCTTTCACGACTCCTTTGATCGTAACACTTTTCTGCTGCTGAGTCGTATTCACAGACGATGTACGTGCAATCCCCCCTTCAGATGATTTTGAAACCACGATCTGATTATTTACAATACGGTAAACGTATCCTGTATTCTTGAACATATGGTTCAATACTACATCCAGAGAAGCATCAGTAACATCGATTGAAATTTTCTTACCCAGATTAATCTGGTCATCATTATAAAAGAAAGTATAGCCGCTCTCTTTCTCTATTTCTGCAATCACAGACGACAGAGGTGCGTTACTTTTCTTCATGGTAATTTGATAGACTTGTGCAAAAGCCGAAATAGGAACTAGACCTATCGCACCTACCAGAAACAATTGTGTGATCTGTTTTTTGAATTGTTTACAGAACACATCTTTCAACAAAATAACTCGTTTGTTCATATTAATAATTAGATAAAATAAATATGCGTTTTTTCTTTCTCTTTATCAGCCAGTATTCCTACTGTCTCTCATTATCCGGTTTGCTTGTTTTTCATATATCCCTGATTTAAGTTTAACATAATTATTTATTGACTTTCTCATACAAGACAAAGCTGTCTCCTTTTTTACGATAGGCAACCGGAGAACTCTTGGATATGATATCCAGCAAAAGTTCCAACGATTCATCATGAATAGAAAAGGTAAAACTATATTTACCGGCCAGTTCAGCCGGACATTTTATACTTATACCATACCAGCTTTCCAGACGGGGAAGAATCATTCCCAACTTTTCATTTTTGAAATTTGGCCTTCCTTCCCGGCGCCAGGATGAATACTGATCGGCATTTACTTGCATGATTTCAGCTTTTCCGCCCATCACATAAACCAGTTTCTCATCAGGCTTGACCAGTAAGACATCACCTTTCTCACGCTCTTTTTTTGTGCTTACCTCAACCGCCCCCTCTGCCAGAATCATTTCCGCATAAGAAAGGGAGTCAACACAGAACACTTCGAAAGCAGTCCCCAATGCCTTTATATCCATACTTTTTGTTTTCACAATGAAAGGGTGTTCCGGATCATGATGTACCTCGAAGAAAGCCTGCCCGGATAAGGAGACTTCCCTTTTTTCACCGTCAAACGACTCCGGATAAGTTAATCTTCCGCCGGCATTCAACGACACATGGCTACCATCCGGCAGATAGAACGACTCCATCGACTGCCGGCCGGCACTTACCACATAAATAGTTTTCTCTTTTGTCCCGCTTTGTCCTATCAACCAGGAGCCAACCGAAATAAGCAGGGCCAGAGAGGCCGCTACTGCATATTTCATCCAATAGTCCCGACGGGTATTATAAGGATGTATCTTCCGCATAACCCGGTCCAGTACCCGTTCTTTAGCCACAGAACTAAGAAACGAATCTCCCGGTTCATTCCACTGTTCTTTCAAATGGCGTAAAACAGGCTCCCGACCAGCCAGAAATTCTTTTTCCTTATCAGTCAGTCCGCCTGCCAGGGCCTTTTTTATAATATCTTCTTCTTTCATTTCCTTCATATCTAACACTAAATACTCCAAATTCAAAGTTATCCCCCAGAAGAATATCTAACTTTTTTTATTTTAACAAAACCGACCCTCTTTCTAAGAGACTTTTGCTATTCTTCAATTCTTTTCTATCTTTGCAATAATCAATAAAGAAGCTAAATTGGATAATCAAACACTAATACTGGCATTAAAAAACGGTAGCGAGGAGGCCTTTACTTCTTTGTATCACAAGTTTTGCGATAAAGTCTACAAGTTTTGCAGACTCTATTACACAAACGATTCTACCACCGAGGAAGTAGTACAGGAAGTATTTATCAAATTATGGGATATACGCAGTTATGTAAATGAGAATGAAAATCTGGAAGGATTACTGTTCATCATCACCCGGAATATGATTTTTAGTAATTCAAAGAAAAATTTCAACGAAACTTTCTATAAAATGTCTATCCTTGCGGCTTACGACAAGGCTTATGATATAGAAGAGGAATTGCATGCAAAAGATCTGCGGATTTATATTGAACGGCTGGTAAACGAATTGCCGCCCAGGCAAAAGGAGGTCTTTTACCTGAGCCGCCATGAACAACTTAGCTATAAAGAAATTGCCGAAAGACTCGATATTACCCCAAAGACAGTGGAAAGACACATCAATGAAGCGTTGAAATATCTGAAAAAGAATATTTACTTCCTGCAATTATTCCTTGCAGCATAACGGGTTATTTCCCTATTATCTCCTTCAGTTGCACCGGTTTATCCGTAGTGATAAAATCGACATTCTTTGCAACGAACGATTCCATTACAGCCGGATCGTCCACCGTCCACACATTGATAGTCAGGCCGGCATCTTTGGCTTCCTGAATCCATTCGGGATGTTTGTCAAAAACTTTATAATGATAATCCAGGCCGGAAAAACCTAATACCTTCAGGTCTGCCGGTGAAACTTCTCCACGAAGATAAGAAACCTGGGCACTCGGGGCACGGCGGATCAACTCCTTACAAATATTCATACTGAAAGAGATGTATTCCACCTGGTCTTCCATCTGGTATTTCTGCACCAGATAAAGAATAGTTGCAACCGCTTTATCTTCATTCACGACTCGTTTATGAGGTTTGATTTCAAGAATAAGCTGAGTTCCCTGATTTTTCTTTCCCTGTATCAGGTATTCTTCCAAAGTCGGTAACGTTTCTCCGTTTTTCAACTTCAGGTCTTTCAGTTGTTCATAGAGAGAAGTTTCTATACAAAAACCCTGAATACTGTCATCATGATTAACAACCGGAATGCCATCAGCCGTTATAGACACATCGAATTCAGAGCCATACGCTCCAACCTCATGAGCCTTGTTCAAAGCCGTAACCGAGTTCTGAGCAGAACCTTCACAATCCCAATACCCACGGTGGGCAATCACTTTTGTCTGGGAATAAACGCTACTTGCACATAAGAACAGGACAAGCAGCATAGTAAACATTGATCTTTTCTTCATCTTATCGAATATTATGTATTAGAATCCGTAGCAAACAACATTGTATAACGAAGGTGTAAACTTACTGAATCTGATTGGATTCTAAAAACTTCAACCATAAAAAAGTGCACCGAAAGAGTTATTCACTCTTAAGATGCACCTTTCAATATCATTAGATTTATCTGTTACTTCTTGTTTTCTTCAATCCACTTGCGTGCATTTACGAAACCTTCGATCCACGGAGTCACTTCGTCACCCTTACGATCGGCAGGATAATGACCACACTGCCACGGGAACAAGGCACGTTCCAGGTGAGGCATCATAGCCAGGTGGCGTCCGTCATGCGAGCAAACACCGGCAACCGACCAGGGCGAACCGTTCGGGTTGGCAGGATAACCTTCATAGTTATATTTAAGTGCGATATGATATTCCTTCTCTTCGTACGGGAACCAGAATTTTCCTTCTCCGTGCGTGATCCAGATACCCAGCTTCTGACCGCTCATCGGACCGAACATGACTGAATGATTCTTCGGAATTTCCACAGAGATGAAGTTTGATTCCAACTTGTGAGAATCGTTATGCAACATCTTATGTTTCTTTTCATGTTCCGGATAAACCACTCCCAGCTCTGCCATCAACTGGCAACCGTTACAGATACCCAGACTCAGTGTGTCAGGACGTGCATAGAAGTTATCCAATGCTTTCTTAGCCTTTTCGTTGTACAAGAAACCACCGGCCCATCCTTTGGCTGAACCCAACACGTCAGAGTTGGAGAAACCACCGCAGAAAACGATCATATTCACATCTTCCAGTGTTTCGCGTCCCGAAGCCAGGTCGGTCATGTGAACGTCTTTCACATCGAAACCAGCCAGATACAAAGCGTAAGAAGTCTCACGTTCACACTGGCAACCCTTTTCACGGATAACGGCAGCACGGATTCCACTCTTTCCTTTACGATCAGGAGTCAGGCCATAATCGGCGAGCTTACCGGTAAAGTTCTTGCTGTATTTGAATTCCAGCGGCTGCATCTTATAGTTTTCGAAACGGTTTCCGGCACATACGCTACCGCTCTGCTTGATATCCAGTTTATAAGAAGACTCGTACCATACATCACGCATATAATCGATACCGAAATGATACTGAACACCTTCTTTTTCCACCAGGATATGACGTTCGTCGGTCGGCTTGGCAATGACTGCGCAACCAACACCAGCTTCTTCCATCAACTTCTCGAAAGCCTTCTTGTCTTTCACCTGAACCAGGATACCCGGATTTTCAGCAAACAGAATCTTAACGATATCTTTTTCAGTCAGTTTATCCAGATTTACTTCCAGACCGCCTTCTACATTAGCGAAGCACATTTCAAGCAAGGTAGTGATCATACCACCGGCAGAAATATCGTGTCCGGCAAGGATCAGGCCCTTTTCGATAGCATCCTGAACTGCATTGAAAGCATCAGCGAAATATTCGCTGTCCTTTACAGTCGGCACTTCATCACCCAACTTGTTCAAAGTCTGTGCAAAAGCGGAACCGCCCAGCTTCATCGTATCAAACGAGAAGTCTATATAATATATGTAAGAGTTCTTTTCGTGAGCCAATACCGGAGAAACGATCTTGCGAATATCGCTTACCTCGGCACCTGCCGAAATAATTACCGTACCCGGAGCAATCACCTTATCGTCGCCATATTTCTGTGTCATCGACAAAGAGTCCTTACCAGTCGGGATATTGATACCCAGTTCGCAAGCAAAATCGGAAGCGGCCTGAACAGCGGTGTACAGACGGGCATCTTCCCCTTCGTTGCGGCACGGCCACATCCAGTTGGCACTCAAAGAAACACCTGTCAGCTTATCTGCCAACGGAGCAAAGACGATGTTCGTCAACGACTCGGCAATAGCCATAACAGAACCGGCAGCCGGATCGACCATTGCCACCTGCGGAGCATGACCAATAGATGTAGCGATACCAGCTTTTCCACGGTAATCCAATGCTACGGCACCCAGGTCACTCAACGGCAACTGTAATTCACCCTGACATTGCTGACGGGCGATCTTACCTGTTACGGAACGATCCACCTTATTGGTCAACCAGTCCTTACATGCCACAGCTTCCAGCTGAAGTACGTTTTCCAGATAATGATGCAGTTCCGATTCTTTGTAAACGACCGGAGCGTATGTTTCTTCCACCGTATGATCCTTCATGATCGTTCTGGGCGGTTTACCGAACATATATTCCAACTTGATATCGATAGGCTTCACACCGTCAGCCTGCTCGAATACAAATTTCATATCGTTAGTCGTTTCACCAACCACATACATCGGAGAACGTTCACGGTCAGCGATACGTCTTACACGGGCCACATCTTCTTCTTTCATCAGCAAGCCCATACGTTCCTGGCTTTCGTTACCTACAATTTCTTTGGCTGAAAGCGTCGGGTCACCGACAGGCAACTGGCTCATATCGATATGTCCGCCTGTAGCTTCCACCAATTCCGACAAACAGTTCAGGTGACCACCTGCACCATGGTCATGGATAGAAACAACCGGGTTATTATCCGATTCGGCAATAGCACGAATCACATTCGATACACGTTTCTGCATTTCCGGATTAGCACGCTGCACGGCATTCAGTTCGATACCGCTGGTGTACTGCCCTGTGTTTACAGAGGAAACAGCACCACCGCCCATACCGATACGATAGTTGTCACCACCCAGCAGTACGACCTTTTCACCCGGTTGAGGATCACCCTTCAAAGCATCGCGCATATTGGCATAACCGACACCACCGGCCAGCATGATTACCTTATCGTAAGCATATTTCTTATTATTTTCTTCATGCTCGAAAGTCAGCACCGAACCGCAGATCAGCGGCTGACCGAACTTATTTCCGAAATCGGAAGCTCCGTTTGAAGCCTTGATCAGAATCTGTTCCGGCGTCTGATACAACCAGGGACGCGGATCAAGCACCTTTTCCCATTCACGGGCACCTTCCGTACGTGGATAAGCGGTCATATAGACGGCTGTACCGGCAATAGGCAAAGAAGCCTTACCTCCGCCCAGACGGTCACGGATCTCACCACCGGATCCGGTTGCTGCCCCGTTGAACGGTTCAACCGTTGTCGGGAAGTTGTGTGTTTCAGCTTTCAGCGAGATAACCGATTTGATTTCTTTTACCTCATAAAAGTCAGGTTTGTCACCGCTTGCCGGAGCAAACTGTTCGATCATCGGCCCTTCGTTGAAAGCCACATTATCTTTGTAGGCAGAAACCAACTTGTTCGGGTTTTCTGCCGAAGTTTTCTTAATCAGATTGAAAAGAGAACTTTCTTTCTCTTCTCCGTCGATAACGAATGTACCGCCGAAGATTTTATGACGGCAGTGTTCCGAGTTTACCTGTGCAAAACCGTACACTTCGCTGTCGGTCAGCTTACGTTCCAGCTTCTGGCTTACTTCATTGAGGTAGGAAACCTCTTCGTCACTCAAAGCCAATCCTTCTTTTTTGTTGTAAGCTGCAATATCCTCGATATAAACAATCGGATCCGGTTGTTTACTGATTGTGAAGATATCCTGGTTCAGGCCGTTGTAGATGCGTTGCAACATCGGGTCGTGATCAGCCTCACCGGAAGAAACTGGGAAGTATTCTTCGATACGTGAGATACCGCTCAAGCCCATGTTCTGAGTGATTTCCACAGCATTGGTACTCCACGGGGTAATCATTTCCCGGCGCGGACCAACATACCATCCATCCAATGTTTCGGATTGGAGTGGAGCGGCTTCACTAAACAACCAAACGAGCTTTTGAACATCTTCAGGAGAGAAAGCATGTGCCGCCTCAACAGCCAGCACCGTCTTTGTTGGAGATTGAAAGAATAGAATCATATCGTCGATTTATTAAGATATTCCAATAACAGACTGCAAAGATAGTAAATATGTAGCAGATAAGAATATCCATCTTTACATTTTAGATTTAAAGTCCTTCTCATTTATTAACTCTACAACCTTTTCTAACACCTCATCTCTACCTTCCTGAATTTCTTTTTTAGTTCTCCATAAACACCACCACCGGATTGTCATCCGGCGAAATCGATTTCAGGAAATTGAGATTCGGATTGGAAGATATTCCATTTTTATCTATATAATCGCAAATATCTCCTGCATTCAAAACTCCCAGACAAGTTCCGTCATCACAAATCGTAGATATCCAAACAGGCATAAAACCGTTGATATCATCAATCGGGCCATTTTCACATAAATAGTAAGAACTTTCTCCTGCTTGTTTATTATAAACACATAATTGTCCTACTCCATTCATATGATAACGAAAAGCTATATTTACATCATTTTCATATATAAAATAAGGTGATATCGCTTCCTTATGTCTGTCATAACGTTCTTTATAGGGCACAGAACGGGATGTTATATTTAAAATATATTCAGCCTTCAACTGATTTTTACTAACTTGATAAACCGTATCTATAAACATTTCTTTAAAATAAAGATTATCTTTATATCTATACGTAAGCCCATCACCCGTATCAAGAATATACATTTTTGTTTCTACGAAATGATGATTAGGAAACTCTTTCTTTACATTTCCGTTATGATCAAACAAAACTATTCTTTTCTTCTCCCGTCCACTTCTATTCGCAAAAAAAGCACAAAAAGTCGTTAAGTCCAATGGTACTACAAATTGAGGAGAGACACCTGTCGACAACGGGACTTTCATTTTACCAACATATTTACCATCCAGCCCGTACTTAACCCGAATCCCTTCAACACCCTGAAAATAGAGGAGCCCATCATACGGATTATAAAAATTATTATAAAATGAAAAGACAGCTTCCGGATCATCGCCTTTATGCCCTATTCTCCGTATAAATTTTCCATCTTTAGCACTAAACAAACAACAGCTATCGTAATCCCAGGCAAGTATATAATCTTGTATCTTCTGCACATGGATATAAGAAAGTAAACAATCATCTGTCGTTTCCAGAGGAACATACCTTACTTTACGGAACAATTTACTCATTTGCGCAGTCTGTTTAGGAGTGTGTGCAGGTAAATCGATCTTTGGTATTTTTTCATTACTAAATGAACAAAGTACCACAACAGTCAACAAAAAGAGTTTCACGTATTTCATAATTAATCAAGATTTAAGAGACAGAAACATGTAAATTCAAAGTTTCGAGCACAATTTACTGAATAATTTTATCTTAACAAGAAATAGCGTCCAAGAAATTATAATATTTTACTTCCGCAACACGCACAAAGACTACCACACAGTCTCAAACAACACATTTATAACAAATTAGTCCAGTTATATCATTATAGACTCCTCCAAAGATATAAAGTCACCTTCGTGATCTGTACTCCATTTTTTAGTTATCCATCAGCACAACCACAGAATTGTCATCCGGTGAAATTAATTTCAGGAAATCAAGACTCAGTTTAGAAGAGAATGATGCTTATTTTCGTTATCTTACCAAAGAAAAAATTACCGGTGGCAAATAACCTCCCAAGTTGTACGATGAGAAAATAGAGATGGAGCATCTCGAAGAAGATTGTTTTGATATTATCCCATTGAAAGATGGATAGGGACAAATACTCTCGGCTATCGTACATTCCCGTTCCCCTTAAACGGAATATTCGATTATGCATCTAAAAAATAAAGACAAGAATGTACGCAAAGTATATTTTTCATCTGATACGCAGATGAAAAACATAGACGTGCTGGATTATTACCAGACTCGTTTTCAAGTCGAATTTTGCTTTCGCGATGCAAAACAATTTATAGGACTGACAGACTGTCAAAGTCGAGATTTGAACAAACTACATATCCATTTAAACGCTTCATTGACCAATGTGAATCTGGCTAAAGCAAAAGCTTTAGAGAAAAATATTAATATGCACTTGCATCATTCAGACTGGAATTACTGAGAATATACTCCTGTTTATCGCTGCTTATACAAAGACATTTACAATTACAAGCACCTTTCAAAGCATTCAGTTCACGTTTCTCTAATTCAGCCTTTCTGAATTCATGTAATTTAAGTTTACCTAAAGTTTTCATTTTTTAATGGTATTAAGATTAATAAGAGACTTTTACATGTAGCAAAGTTAACATCCAATTAAAAATAGCAATTAGCCCAATTGAGTCTATTTGAGTTTTCTCTACTTTTATTATTCTAAGTCCTAAATTATGTTTTACCTTTTTTAAAAGAAGCATCAATGTTCTTTTGCCTCAGCATCCTGTTTTGGATATATTATACGGACTACGAATTCAATTGCTTATTATTATTTGTTTCTCGCTAATGAAACACTTGTTCCATTACATAGAAACAACTGTTTCATTAGGGAGAAACAAAATATGGCTTATATCCTTTTACCATTCATATTGCTCTACATATTCATCGAATACGGGAGCTTCCTGAAGACCTCTTTCAAGGAACAATTGCCGGACATACTCCTGTTGCTCGGGACTAAAAAGACGCTCCTTACGCCAAAGCCGGTAAAAATGCGTTCGTCCGAAATAGGTCAACATCTGTCGTTTGATAGCAATTGCATCATTATGTGGAATATACGCCAGTAAATGCGTCATTCCCAAGGCAAATTGCTGCAACTGGTCAGCCTTAAAGTAGGGACAATCTTCATTGGCAGGATTCGTGTGCGCAGGATTAACAAAGGTAACAGTTTTACGTTCGATCGGTATATGCTGAGCCGCCCTGCTACGAAGGCACTTATCAGCTTGTTTGCATTGTCCGTTCATACAATGAGCAAATTTATACGGCAGTAAATTGTAATCAAAGTCTTTATTCATAATATATATCGTTTTAACAAAAATACGCTTTATTATTTAAATACAAGACAATTGCATCACAAATGTGGCATTTAACCTGAATAATAAAGCTTCCCTATGGTAGGATACAATCAATGTTGGTTCAGTAAGAAACAAATCAGGCCGGACATCAGGCCGGTTTCTGTCAGGTGGGTACGGATATCGGATAAGGCTTTGGTTATATGCTTTTCTACCGCTTTCTCACTGATATTCAGACGAAGCGCGATTTCTTTGTTCTTTAGATTTTCTTCACGGCTCAACAGAAAAACTCTTTTACGCTGTTCGGGAAGCGTACCGACAAAAGAGGTGATCTCCTCTTCTATCTCTTTCAGTAACAGATTGTCATGCTGGTTATACGACAGTATCTCCCGGTCGATCAGTTCATCCAGCATATCGGCATGATCTACACGTCGCTGAACCGACACGGAATTAAGGTAGTTTATCGATCTGTTATAGGTAGCCCGATACAAGTAGGGTTTTATCGGTTCCTCAAAATCAATTTTATCCCGGTTGATCCAAAGAGCCATAAACACATCCTGTACAATATCTTCACCCACCGACCAGTCGTTCACATACCGATACGAGTACGTGACCAAAGAGCGAAAATAATCCTCAAAAAGCTTCTGAAATAAAACAAATTCACCCAATCTACTACCCCTTTCGTTAAACTTATTATCACTGATGGTTATCATTACTGTATCTCCGGTTCACAAAATATTTGCGTAAAAATAATCTTTTTTTTCTCATTGAGGTAGGGTTAAACGGTTTTGTTTTGTGATAAGTATAGAAGAGTAACCGAATAATTACCGAAAGGGATACAAAATAAGGATGAACGACATCATATTAAAATATTTACAGAGAACAGCCGGCAAGGAGGAAAAAGAACGTCTTCTCGCCTGGTTGCGGGAAAGCGATGCGAATAAAAAGACATTCATCGACTTACAGGATATCTGGCTGGCATCCGGAAAGACTCCGGTGCATGCGCCGGGTTACACAGAAAACGCTTTCCGGATATTTGAAGAGAGCGTCCGCCGTAACGAACAAAACAGCCGTTCGTCCAAACGTTCTATACGCCCGTTTTTACGTATTGCCGCCTCCGTTGCCATTCTCCTGATTTGTTCGATCGGAGGATATTATATAGGTAGAAACACTCCGGATATCGTTTACATAGAGAAAGAAGCCGTCATTATGAACCAGGCCATCATGGGCAAGGGAAGCAAAGGCTCCGTTATACTGCCCGACGGAAGCGTCGCTTGGCTGAATACGAACAGTAAGCTGACTTATCCGGAAAAGTTTTCCGACAAATACAGAAAAGTCAAACTGGAAGGAGAAGGTTATTTCGAAGTAAAGAAGAACGAACAGGCACCGTTTTTCGTCGAGACCAATCAAATGACAGTCAATGTACTGGGCACAAGCTTCGACGTAAAGGATTACTCGGATAAAATGAACAGCGAAACTACCCTGCTCACCGGAAAGGTTGAAATACAGCTGCCGAATAATCCGAACAGCATCCTCTTGAAACCCAACCAACGGATTATCCTGGATAAAGAGACCGGCGTTCATGAAATAAGGCAGGTCGATGCCTCCGAATATATATTATGGATCAACGAAAAGCTGGTATGCAACAACGAAAAACTGTCCGTCATCTTACACAAGATTAAACTATGGTACGGCATGGAACTCGTCTGCCAACCGGGAACTCCTGTCGACCAGCGCCTGTCGCTGACGATCCGGAAAGAATCGCCTGACGAAATATTCAAGTTGCTGGAAATGATCGTACCTATTCGTTATTCGATCAAAGATGATGTAATCTATGTGAAACCTAAATAATACGAACCATAAAAACAGAATGCCTATGGGATAAGAAACCGGAGAGTCTAAAAACAATCCAGGCAAATGCTGGTAACATTTGCCCGGTAATGTGAAACAAACTGTTCTCAAAAACAAGAAGATGAGAGCAATAAGTTAAATTTAAAACAGTACAAATGTATGAAAAAAATTTCCACAGAAAGGAATGCTATTTCCTTTCTTAACATTAATTCATTCAGAAAAATGAAGCTAATACTATTATTTATAGGCTTTTGCTTTTTTCAGCTTTACGCAATAAACGGTTATGCACAAAATACGAAAATAAGCTTGGAATTAACCCATGTGAAACTGAGTGAAGCAATCAAAGTGATCGAAGAGAAAACTCCTTTTGTCTTCTTCCTCAACAACTCAGAGATCGACATGAACAGACAGGTCAGCCTGAATCTCAAAGAGGCCAGCATCAAAGAGGTGTTAAATCAGTTGCTTGCGCCTGGCAGTTACCGGATAGAGAATTATAAGATCGTCCTGCTGGCCGATAAAATGCCGCAGGAAGGAAAAATCACCGGTAAAGTGATCGACGAAACAGGAATGCCTGTCATCGGAGCTAACGTGATCGACAAGAAAACGAACAACGGAACGATCACAGACCTGAACGGACAATTCATCCTGGACGCTCCCCAGGATGCTACCCTGACAGTATCTTTCATCGGATACATTTCGCAAGACATTCATCTGAAGGGACAAAAAGACATTACTGTCACTTTAAAAGAAGACACTCAGTTATTGGACGAAGTCGTAGTGGTCGGTTTCGGAACCCAGAAGAAAGTCAACCTGACCGGAGCTGTTGCTTCCGTCAATTTATCGGAAACATTGGGAGACCGTCCGGTCCCTAACATAGCACAGGCTTTGCAAGGGACGACACCCGGATTACAGATCGGATCGGAAACCGGTACGCCTGGTGACGCAATGAGTTATAATATCCGTGGTACGACATCTATCAATGGAGGTACGCCTCTCGTACTGGTGAACAACGTTCCGATGGATATCAATATGATCGATCCACAGGAAATCGAATCGGTCTCCATATTAAAAGATGCCGCTTCGGCAGCCATCTACGGGGCAAGAGCCGCCTTCGGTGTTATCCTGATCACCACGAAACAGGGGAAAAAAGATTCCGCTCCGAAATTCAATTACAACAATAATATATCGTTCTCCAAGCCGCTGGAGTTACCTCAGAAAGCCAATCCGCTGGAATCGGTCCTGGCCTACAAAGAAATGGGTTGGCCCAACGACACCTATGTAGATGGCAAAAACATCACCCAGTGGGAAGGATACATACGTGACTACCAGAGTAACCCGGGAAAATATCCGAACGGATATATCTTTGACGAAAACGGCAATCTATTTCTGATGAAAGAACGGAATATGTTCGACGATATGACAGATAATTTCGGATTCATGCAGAACCACAGCATGTCGGTTTCCGGCGGTAGTGAGAAGACAGTCTATCGCATCGGCGTCGGCTATACCGGAGAAGACGGTATCCTGATTACGGATAAAGACAGCTATGACCGACTCAACCTCTCTACATTTATGGGAGTAGATGTCAATTCCTGGCTGACAACCCAACTCGACTTGAAATATGGTAATTCCAAACAGAAAAAAGTAGAGGCAGGAGGACGTAATACTGTATGGGTAGCCGCCATGAATTTACCGTCTTATCAGAATAATGAAGATTATGAGAAAACCGGGACAGTCTATCCGGCTGAGTCTCCCGCCACTTATATCCGTTACGGCGATCCCCGGAGAATCAAAAGAAATGACCTAAGAGCATTGGGACGAATCATCCTGAGTCCGCTGAAAGGTCTTAAGATAACCGGAGAATACACTTACAACCGGACAACCGAGCAAAATAAATTCTATAAGAACAAATATCAGTATATAGGAATGAACTTTACCGGGGTACTGAACAGCACGGAGAACTCCAGCTATGCGGTCACTTCCAAATATACGGATTATAATGCCGTCAACTTATTCGCCAATTACGATATGACATTCGGTAAACATGATATTTCGGTGATGGGAGGATACAATCAGGAGTCGAGCCATACCGAATCCCAATATTCTTATCGTACGGATGTAGTGGTCGGTTCACTGCCTTCGTTATCCTTATCGACGGGTACTCCGATTACGAATGACGCGTTCGAGGAATTTGCCATCCGCGGATTATTCTATCGCGTGAATTACAGCTATGCCGGCAAATACCTGTTGGAAGCCAACGGACGTTACGACGGAACTTCCCGTTTCCCCAAAAACAGCCGGTTCGGTTTCTTCCCCTCTTTCTCCGCCGGTTGGCGTATTTCGGAAGAAAATTTCATGAAAACGACAAACGAATGGCTCTCCAACCTGAAACTCAGGGCATCCTGGGGTTCCATCGGGAACCAGGTCATCTTAAAATCCGACAATACACCCGATAATTATCCTTATATCCCGGATATGAACGTTTACCTTTCCAATTGGTTGGTGGACGGGCAAAAGGTTACGACACTGGGAGCTCCGGCCATGGTCAGCAGCAGCTTTGGATGGGAAAAAGTCTATACACTAGACTTCGGTTTCGACCTGGACCTGTTCAACAACAAGCTGAATACTACATTCGACTGGTACCGTCGTGATACCAAAGGTATGCTGGCTCCGGGAATGGAATTGCCGGGAGTAGTCGGTGCCAGTGCTGCAAAACAAAATGCCGCAGACCTGAAAACATACGGCTGGGAACTGAAGATCAACTGGCATGACCGGATAGGCGATGTAGGCTACCGGGTAGGTTTCAACCTGTATGACTCGCAATCCGAAATCACCAAATACGACAACGAAGCCGGCCTGTTCGGAAAAGACCTTTACCGGAAAGGCATGAAGCTAGGTGAAATATGGGGATACGTAACCGACCGTTTCTATACGACGGACGATTTCAACGCAGACGGAACCCTGAAACCGGGTATCCCGATGTTCAAGGGAGCAGGAACTGTATATCCGGGTGATATTCTTTACAAGAACTTCGACGATGATACCGAATTTATTTTCGAAGGTGACAACACTATTCACAATCCGGGCGATCAGCGCATCATAGGCAACAATACTCCCCGTTACCAATACGGCATCACAGCCGGAGTCAGTTACAAAGGTTTCGACCTGTCTATCTTTTTACGCGGGGTAGGAAAACGCGACTACTGGCGTACCGACCAGATGGCATGGCCGAACGGAAGCTGGGGTAGTTTATTCAAGGAAACACTCGACTTCTGGACTCCGGATAATCCGGATGCCTTCTATCCGAGGGTGTATCCGCAGAATGAAACGAATACGAAATTCAACCAGAAAGTGCAAACCAAATATCTGGCAAATGCCGCTTACCTGAAAATACAGAACATTACTCTGTCTTATTCATTACCCAAGAATATCTGTCAAAAAATCTATATGGATAATATCCGGGTATTTGTCAGTGGTGAAAATCTGCATACCTGGGACCATCTGCCAGAAGGAATGGAATCGGATATGCTTTCAAAAGGAGCCTGGGAATATCCTTTCATGAAAAAATATTCACTGGGTATAAATGTTACTTTCTAAATTAAAACATACGATCATGAAGACATTCAAAATATTATTCGGACTACTCGTCATTTTCGGATTTTCCGGCTGCATGAATAACGATTTCCTGGAAAGATACCCGCTGGGCAGTCCCACTGCAGAAACCGTATTCAAATCATACGACAATTTCAAAACATATGCATGGGGTTTGTATGAAACATTCCCGGCACTCGGTTACGGAGAAACCAACACGGACAATATCTCCTATAACTCCACACGGGGGTCAGGCGAAACCGATTGGATCAGGGGAATTGTCGTTCCCCCGTCAAAAACAGACAATACACCATGGGCACAATATTCATTCATCCGCCGGACAAACCTCATGCTCGACCATATCGAGACGTCGGATATGACTGAAACGGAAAGAAACCACTGGCGCAGTGTCGGTTACTTCTTCCGCTCCTACCGATATCTGACCTTACTTTCCGCTTACGGCGGTGTTCCCTGGATCGACCATGTACTGGCAGACGATGAAACGGATATCATTTATGGGGAAAGAGACTCCAGAGATGTCATTGCCAATCATATCCTGGAAGACCTTCAGTATGCAGAACAGAACATCAATCAGGATGGCGATGGAGCCAACACAATCAACCGCGTGGTGGTACAGACATTACTCTCCCGCTTCTGCCTGTTCGAAGGAACCTGGAGAAAATATCACGGACTACAGGATGCTGAAAAGTTCCTGCGGGAATGTAAGCGGGCTTCCGAAGAAGTATTAAAGGTATATCCGAACGTTCACAGCAACTACGACGACCTGTTCAATTCATTGTCGTTAAATGGTATGACCGGAATCATCCTTTACAAAGCGTATGCCAATGATGCCAATGTTGTACATGCTACCAGCATCGGTGGAACCACGGCTCAGTCATTCTATAATGTAACCCGCGACATGGTGGACAGCTATTTATGTTCGGACGGCAAACCGCGCTGGACAAGTCAGATATTCCTGGGTGACAAGGATATGTACGACGAATTCAGCAACAGGGACCACCGTTTATGGCTGCACGTTACTCCGCCTTATGTAGTCGACCGTTCGGAATCGACAACGGCCTGGGATAACAAATGGAAGTTTACGGACAATCCGAAAGACCGTAGTTTTATTGACAGTATCAATCTGATCGTTCCGGCCGAACGTCAGAAAACACTGCCGTTCAGACAAGGATACGATGGCGGTATCTTAGGAGAAAATCCCCACTACGATTTCTTCCTGAACGGGCAACCCTGGTACAAATCGGCATTCGGTTATAATAACTGGAAATATTTCAATACTTATCTGAGCATGGGTTCTCAACGGAATGAAGAGACCGACATGCCGATATTCAGGGTAGAAGAAGTGATGCTGAATTATGCCGAAGCAATGGTTGAACTGGGAGAATTCAGCCAGTCCGTTGCTGACATGACCATCAACAAAATACGTTCACGGGCAAATGTTCCTTCGATGATTGTATCGCAGATCAATGAAAGTTTTGATCCGAAGCGGGATTTGGGTGATTCGAGATATGCAGGCGATTATGCCGTATCTCCTCTCTTATGGGAAGTACGCAGGGAAAGACGTATCGAACTGTTTTCAGAAAATTTCCGTTTCGACGACCTCAGAAGATGGAAGAAGTGCCATTATGCCATGAAGAAAAAACTCGGGCAATATGTCCGGAAATCAGACTTCCCGGCAGGTACGGCTGTGACCATCGACGGAGGTGCGGATGAAGGTTATCTGGAATTCCATCCGGATCCGAATAAATTATGGCCGGATTATTATTATCTTTACCCGATACCATTGAATCAGATGGTATTAAATCCGAATATCAAACAGAATCCGGGTTGGGAATAGTTTAATTAATCACAAACAAAGAGGATGTATCAAAAATCGAGACTTGTCCTCCATGACAAAACGAACTTTTGATGCATCTTCTTTATTTTAGCTCGTATATATCATGAAATATGTAAGTATTATTATTCTCTTGCTTTCTTCTTTTTTCCTGACGGCACAAACAGTAATCCCTGCACCGGAAACAGTCGTGCAAGGTAACGGAGAATTTCGCACAAAAAACCTACAAGCCGATATCCGCCAGACTACGAATACGGCATTACCTTCTGAAGCATACCGGCTACAGGTAACAGAAAACGGTATCGAAATAGAAGCATCCGGCGATGCGGGTTTCTTTTATGCCCGGCAGACATTAAAGCAATTGGCCTCCGATCAGAACGGGACATGGATCATCCCCTGCCTGAAAATAGAAGACAGGCCGCGTGTCGGTTTCAGAAGTTTCCTGCTCGACTCCGGCCGCCAATATCAGAAAGTTTCGACCATAAAGAAATATATCGACATGGCAGCCCTGCTAAAAATGAACTATTTCCACTGGCATCTGACGGAGGGCCTCGGATGGCGCATTGAAATCAAACAATATCCGCGCCTTACCGAAGTGGGCGCTTTTGTCGGCAAAGGCCCGGAACAACAGGGTTTCTATTCACAGGAAGAGATCAAAGAGATTGTCAGATATGCCGCCGAACGTTGTATCACGGTTATCCCGGAAATCGATATGCCGGGACATGCGGAAGCCGCTCTGGTCGCTTACCCGGAACTAGGCTGCTTCGGCGACACCATACAGGTTCCCGAAAACGGCTTTACACAAAATATCTTCTGTGCCGGCAAAACACATACACTGGACTTTCTGAAGAATGTACTCGATGAAGTCTGCGAACTGTTCCCCTCCGAATATATTCATCTGGGAGGTGATGAAGCCCCCAAAGGGAACTGGGATACATGTCCCGATTGCGGGCAATGTATCAAAGAACACGGTTTGAAAGACAGCCACGATCTTCAGCTCTGGTTCTCAGCACAGATGGCCAACTATCTGAAAAACAAAGGAAGAAAAGCAATCTTTTGGGGAGATGTCGTTTATCAGAATGGTTATGCGTTACCTGATAACGTAGTGATCCACTGGTGGAACTGGCGAGGACATAAAGACACCGCATTCAAAGAAGCACTCAAAAGAAATCTTCCCGTTATCTGCGGAACCAATTATTATACCTACCTGAATTTCCCTGTCACTCCCTGGAAAGGATATGAGGCGGCGCGTACATTCGATATCAAAGATGTATATACCGCCAACCCGTCTTATAGAAAAGAAGATTCGCCTCTCTTGTTAGGAATGAGTTGTGCCCTCTGGACCGATTACAGGGTAACAGAAAATATGATCGACCGGAGGCTGTTTCCCCGCATTCTGGCTATCGCCGAACAAATGTGGAGCCGGAGCGAACCGGAGAGTTTCGAACTGTTTTACCAAAAGGTAAAAGACAAAAAAGAATGGTTTGAAAAACAAGGATATATGTTCGGACCAGGATTAAAAAGCGAAGTAACCGACGATTTCAGTTGGGACTAATTAAAGTACAAAAAGATGAAAAAAACGAATTTATTAGTAGGGCTTTTCTGTATTGCAGGTCTGTCTTCCTGCCAGAAAGAAAAGAGCAAACCTAACATTATATATATACTGATGGACGATATGGGCTATGGCGACCTGCAATGTTACGGCCAGCAAAAAATAGAAACCCCGAATATCGACCGCCTGAGAAATAACGGAATCAAACTGACCCAACATTATACCGGATCGCCCGTTTCCGCTCCGGCCCGCTGTGTACTGTTGACCGGATTACATTCCGGACACACGCAGATCAGGGCGAATGATGAAATAGCCTCACGGGGAGCGATCAACAGCCACGACTCGATGTACGTCCATCCGGAATTGGAAGGGCAATATCCGTTAAAATCCGGTACCATGACAATCGGCCGGATGATGCAGAATTCCGGATATACGACCGGTTGTTTCGGAAAATGGGGATTAGGTTATCCCGGTTCGGAAGGTGTCCCCGGCAAACAGGGTTTCGACCAGTTTTACGGATATAACTGCCAGAGGCAGGCACATACCTATTACCCTCCGTTCTTATGGAAAAACGATCAACGCATATATCTCGATAACAAAGTACGGGACCCTCATCTGACCAAACTGGATGAAGGAGCGGATCCGTACGATGAAGCCAGTTACCGGAAATTTACCCAGAATGAATATGCCAACGACCTCATCTTCGACGAAATGATTCATTTTGTCGACCAGAATAAGGAGCAACCGTTCTTCCTGCTTTGGACAACACCTCTTCCGCATGTATCCTTACAGGCTCCGGAACGCTGGGTCAACTATTATGTCGATAAATTCGGAGACGAAGAGCCCTACACCGGTAACAAAGGGTATATGCCATGCCGTTATCCGCATGCAACCTATGCAGCGATGATCAGTTATTTTGACGAACAGGTCGGAAAACTGGTCGACAAATTGAAACAGGAAGGATTGTATGAAAATACTCTGATCATTTTCACTTCGGACAACGGACCGACGTTCAACGGCGGCAGCGATTCCCCCTGGTTCAACAGCGGCGGATTATTCAAATCGGAATACGGATGGGGGAAATGTTTCGTCCACGAAGGAGGAATACGCGTACCGGCTATCGTCTCCTGGCCAAGTAAGATCAAAGCAGGAACGGAATCCGACCATATCTGTGCATTCCAGGATGTAATGCCGACACTGGCAGATATCGTTTCCATCGAATGTCCTCCCACCGACGGGATCAGTTTCCTGCCGGCACTACTCGGAGAAAAAGACAAACAGAAACAGCATGCATATCTTTACTGGGAATATCCTGACCCACAAATAGGGAACAAAGCGATCCGCATGGGGAACTGGAAAGGGATCATTACAGATATCCGCAAAGGAAATACGAGAATGGAGCTGTATGACCTGGAAAACGACATTCAGGAATTACACGATGTAGCAGACAAACACCCGGATATTGTTGAGAAATTTAATCAATTGATGTCGGAATCCAGTACACCACCGGAAAACCTGAAGTTTGCTTTCTAAACTCAAAAGATAGTAGTTTTATACTTTTTTTTCTTTTTAATGGCAAACGATCTTTATCTTTGTATCCACATAAAGAGACAATAAATCTACCTATTAATGGATTTCGCCACCGAAAAGGGATACATAGAGGCAGTCAGCAGGGGCGATGAACAGGCATTCGAGTCATTGTTCCTGCATTATTTTCCACGTATTAAAGGATTCATAAGCGGTATCCTGCAAAACGAGGAAGAAGCTGAAGATATTTCCCAGGATATATTCGTATCCATGTGGCAGAACAGGGATAGATTGAAAGAGATCGAGAATCTGAACGCCTACCTGTATCGCATTGCCAAAAATACGGTATTCCGACATATCGAACGTTCCCTGTTATTCAGGGACTACCAGGAACAACAAACCAACAATGCTTCGTTTACCTCCACAGACAATGACAGCATAGAAGAAGAGTTATATGCCAAAGAACTGGAATTTCTTATTTCTGTCGCCGTTGAAAAGATGCCGCCCCAACGAAAACAAATCTACCGGATGAGCCGTGTGGACGGATTATCCAATGATGAGATTGCAGCACGCATGTCTATCAGTAAACGGACAGTCGAAAATCACCTGACGCTGGCACTGGCAGACATCCGAAAAATAATCGGATTCTTTATTCTTACATTTTTTTAAAAAAAAGTTCATTTTTGACTGTGTGTACTTCCTGACTCACGTATCATATATACAAAACAGGAAATATATACGCATGTCAAAAGCATCTAAAATACTATATAATCTGGTCAACCATACATTTGATCCGGCACTCCGGACCAAAGTATGGCAATGGCTGGTTCACCCTTCCAATCAGAAAGAAAAAGAAGAGGCTCTTCTTTCCATATGGAACGAATATCCGACAGGAGCAAATGCAGAGACTTATCATTCACTGAAAACAACACAGAGAAAGATCAGAGAAAATCAATCTCCGTCCAAGCAATATAACCTTGTTCATAAATTATTGCGAATCGCTGCGATATTGATCATTCCTTTGCTATCAATAGCCGGTTCCTATCTGTATATCAAACAGAACACATATAATCCCGAATTGATACAATGTTTCGTTCCGGAAGGAGAAAATCAGGAAGTAATCCTGCCCGACGGTTCCACAGTAAACATCAACTCCGGAAGTATTCTGATCTATCCTAAAAAATTCAAAGGAGATACCCGCACACTCTATCTGACGGGAGAGGCCAACTTCACCGTAAAAAAAGATAAGGAACATCCTTTTATCGTCAGCACAAGTTATCTGAAAGTTCAGGCTCTGGGCACAAAATTCAACGTGCAAGCCTATTCCGAAAGTGATAAAATTACGACAACACTGGAAAACGGGGCTGTCAAAGTGGATAAAATAGCAGGAGGTGAAGACTCTTTCATTCTATCCCCAAACGAACAACTGGAATACAATCATAAAACAGGGGTATTCGAAAAGCGGAAAATCAATGCAGCAAACTACTCTGGCTGGACGAAGGGAGAACTCAACTTTATCAACCAACCGCTCAAAGAGATACTGGCTACAATTCAGCGAAAATATGTTGTTGACTTTGTTATAAATCCGCGTCTGTTTACTTCGGATTTATACACTATAAAATTCCGGCAACATGCCGACATAAACACGATCATGAAAGTTCTTACAATGACTGTCAGCGGATTGGCTTATGAGATAGACGGCAACACAATCACCATTTATTCACTTAATAAGAAAGGAGTAAAATAAAAAGAAAAAAGGGACCGGAGAAAATTGCGACACCTTTTCCGGACCCCCGAAATCAATAATCCATTAAAAAACATAGAGATCTTAAATTTAGTAATCATTGATTTAATGTACAAAAGTATGAAATTAAACTACCATAAGAGCACACACTCGCTCTTAAAATTACGTAAATTATTAATATTTACATTATTAAGTTTATTCACGATAAACATAGCCTGGGGACAAAGCCAGCGAATATCAATAGCAGCCAAAAATAAAACATTGTTAAGCGTATTCGAAGAAATTGAAAAACAAACGGGCCTCAGTATCGCTTATAATCAGACGAAATTAAATATCAATAAAGTTATCAATCAGGATTTTAATGATAAAATCCTGTCCTCTGTTATAACAGAGTTGCTCAAAGACAGCGGATTCTCCTATCGTCTTGAAGGAAAACATATCATAATTGTTCCGGAAAAGAAACAACAACAAAAACAACAAGAAAACAAAAAAGTCAATGGTATCATAACAGATGCTACCGGACAACCCGTTATCGGGGCGAATGTTGTTGAACAAGGAACAACAAATGGTACAATCACAGACCTGGACGGTAAATTTTCTCTGGAGGTTCCTAAAGGCAGTACTTTGCAGATTTCTTATATCGGATACTTGTCCAAGGATATTCCCGTAGATGAAAAAACAAACTATGCCATACAATTAATCGAAGACTCACAAGCTCTTGACGAAGTCGTTGTCGTAGGATATGGTACAGCAAAAAAAGTAAATGTTATCGGTTCTATTGCCTCAGTCGATTCCAAACAATTGGAAAACAGAGCGACTTCATCAGTAGTATCAGCCCTGACCGGTCAGATGCCGGGAGTTACGATCACACAACCAGGAGGGCGCCCAGGAGAAAATACAGGAACAATTCGTGTACGCGGTGTAGGTTCATTCAGTAGTGATAATAACGCAGACAAAGCAAATGCACTGATATTGATCGACGGGATACCAGGTAATATGACAGATATCAATCCTAATGATATCGAGAGCATCTCCATATTAAAAGATGCATCCACTGCTGCCATCTATGGGTCCCGTGCTGCCAATGGGGTTGTTTTGGTTACAACCAAAATGGGTAAAGAGTCCAAAGTATCCGTGTCCTACAACGGTTATGTCGGATTCAACCGGGCTACAGCATTGCCTAAATATGTAGACAGTTGGGATTATGCACGTCTATTGAATCAGGCAGATGGTATTACACGTTTCACGGATGAAGAAATTCAGGCGATGCGCACAGGCAGTCAGCCGGATGTATGGGCCAACGAGAAGTTCGTCGATGATATTTTTTCAGGTAACGGACTACAGACCGGACACGATTTGTCTTTAAACGGTGGTAACGACCGGAGTCAATATTTTGCCTCTTTCGGTTATCTTAATCAGAACGGAATTGTGCCGGGTAACAATTACTCACGCTATACGGCACGTGTCAACCTGACTTCCAATTTATCGGATAAATTGAAACTGACAATCCGTTTGAGAGGTGACAATGCTAAAACGAAAGAACCGGGAACCGCCGGTGCTATTGACGGCGATTATGGAATGATGTCACTGATCAGCCAGGGGCTACGCTTCCCCGGATTCCGTCCTTCAGTATTAAGTGACGGTACATGGGGACCGGGCGTAAAAAATTTCGGAACCCCCAAAGCCTGGTTAGCATCCGAATCATTCCAGGAAAAACCGACTTTACGTATCAATTCAAATGTGCGTCTCGATTACAAACCGATCGAAGGACTTACCCTCTCTGCTATCGGTGCCTATAATTTCACAAATGCACAAGATAAAAAATTCCGTGCCTCCCTGCCGGTTACCATTAACGGCGCTACAAAAGTATTAGGTCCTTCTTACTTAAAAGAAAAGAATACCAATACAAATTATAAATCATTCCAGGCAACAGTCGATTACTCAAAGACATTTAACAATGTACATAATATAGGTATTTTGGCCGGTTATTCATGGGAAGAAGAATCTGCACGCGACCTGGAAGGCCGTCGAGACAATCTCCCAAGTAATGAATATCCCTATCTGACAGTCGGTTCACCCGATAACCAGACAAATGCAGGCGGAGGTTACGACTGGGTCATCCAATCATTCTTCGGACGTGCACAGTACAATTATGCAGAACGCTATCTGGGTGAAGTAACCATGCGTTACGACGGTTCATCACGTTTCCCATCCAGTTCACGTTATGCTTTTTTCCCCTCCGCCGCTATCGGTTGGAGAATTTCTGAAGAGAGCTTCTTTAAAGAGAACGAAAAATTAAGCTTTATCAACAATTTGAAACTGAAAGCATCTGCCGGTATCTTAGGTAATAATAACATCGGTAATTATGCTTACCAGTCAGTCTATGAATTAGGTAACGATTTTAACTACCCGTTAGGAGGAACCATTCAACAGGGAGCAGCCCTGAAAACGTATACAGATCCGCGACTGAAATGGGAAACAACCCGTACTATAGACGGAGGCTTCGAGTCCGTACTTTGGAACGGTTTACTGACAGCCAATATCTCTTACTTCTATAGATATACGTATGACATCCTGTTTAAACCCAACGCCAGTGCCTCTTCCGCTTTTGGATTACAAATGAGCGAAGTAAATACCGGAGAAGCGTCTAACCGCGGCTGGGAATTTGAAGTTGGGCACAGAAATACCATCGGTGAATTCAGTTACAGCATCAACGGAAACTTTTCCATCATCAAAAATAAAGTAGAAACACTCGGATTGGGGAATGTGGAACAAGCAAACGGAATGGTAGGTAACGGTTCTAATCTTTTCATCGGTTACCCGATCGATATGTACTACGGATATAAAACAGACGGTGTATTTTTGAATCAACAGGATATCGATGACTACTTTGCCCATACTGACCAGTCAGCAATGGGAGCCAATAAAGCCAACACCAAACCGGGAGATATCAGATACCAAGATATTTCAGGACCGGATGGCGTACCCGACGGAAAAGTAGACGCCACTTACGACCGTGTTTACCTGGGATCAAAAATTCCGAAATACACATTCGGCCTTTCTCTGAACGCTGCCTACAAAGGTTTCGACCTGAATATTTTCCTACAGGGAGTAGCAGGTGTCAACGGACTGCTAAACGGTTTTTCAGGCTGGGCTTTATGGAGCGAAGGGAATATCCAAAAGTGGCAAATGAAAGAAGCATTCGATCCGGAAAACCCGACGCGTTATCCGAAATATCCACGTATAGCAAATCTGGGAAATGCTACCGGAGTTAATACGCAACAGTCTGATTTTTGGATACGCAACGCCTCTTACCTGCGTGTAAAAAATATTCAGTTAGGATATACTTTACCAAAGTCTATTCTAAAGAATACCTTTATCCAGAATGTCCGCTTCTATGCAGCAACGGAAAACCCGTTCACATTCCACAGTTATCCGGAAGGCTGGGACCCGGAAATCAATGCCGACGACCGTTTCTATCCGGTATTAACGAACTACACATTTGGTTTGAATCTTAAATTCTAAAAAGCATGAAATCAATTATAAAGAAATCAATAATGGCCTTTGTTGCTCTTGCGACTTTAGCATCCTGTGAACTGGACCGTTATCCGCTGACAAACTTCAGCGAAGATACATTCTTCGACAAAGAAGAAAATACAAAACTTGCCCTCATCGGTTTATACCGTGGCGGTATCACCTATGGAGTGGACTACGGTGCTTCCGATTGGTGGGCATACAGCGCAAAAATATTAATAGACGGAGTCAGTGACATAGGATACGACCGCCGCGGATTCAACAATAATCTGGGAAAACTGACATCCGGGCAAATAGATGAAAGCAACGGATGGGTTAATGACCTGTATCAGAAACCTTATCGGCGCATCAGTGCCTGTGCCCGATTTATTGAAGGAATCGACAAGCTAGGATCCGATAATCCGGAAATGGAACGGATGAAAGCAGAAGCCCGTTTCATTCGCGCGGTACAGTATTTTTATCTGGCATCCTATTATTATGATGTTCCGCTGATCAAAACAGTATTAACCCTGGAAGAAGCTAATACAGTGACCAAATCCTCTCGTGCAGAAGTTCTTCAATATGCAATAGACGAATTAACCGAAATTGCAGACATTCTTCCGCATCATAAGGACCTTCCGGCATCAGAACGCGGACGTGCAACAGCACAGGCCGCACTGGTTTATCTGGCCCGTACACACCTGATTGCCAAAAATTACAAAGAAGCAGCGGCAGCATGTAAAAAGATCATCGATTGGGGAGACAATAAATTAGATCCTGATTATCAGAAGCTATTCTACCCAGGGGCGATTAACAGTTCCGAACATATTTACGCAACACAGTTTGTAGATGACCTGGCAGGACATGGGTTACCTCAGCATGCCTATCCGATAAAAGACGGAGGATGGTGTTTGGTAAATGCTTCCAGTACGTTATTCGAGGCTTATGATTTTCTGGACGGAACGCCATTCAGTTATGATGACCCACGTTTCAATAAAAATAATTTCGGAGAAAACAGGGACCCACGTCTGGACTATACAATCTACTATGACGGAGCAACCTTCAGGGGAACCATCTACAATTGTAATCCGGAAACAACTGCCGCTGATAAAATCGGTCCGGGACAGACAACCCAGACTGGTTTCCTTCTACGCAAATATTTCGACGAAAGCTGGAATGGCGATATAACCAAATACGGAAATAATGTTCCTCTTGCCCGCTATGCAGATGTACTGATGATGTATCTGGAAGCAGAGATGGAAGCAGGCACACCGATCACACAAACTCTTTTGGATCAGACGATAAATGCAGTACGAGGACGAGTGGGCATGCCTGGCATTACAGAAACCAATCCGGATAAATTACGTAAAATCATACAAAAAGAACGTATGATCGAATTTGCTTTTGAAGGACTTCGCCTCTGGGATTTATACCGCTGGGGAATTGCCGAAGAACGTCTGAATCTGGATATTTACGGATCGCCATTCTATATTTCGAATCAGGAACTAATGAAAAAGAAAGATGGACAGCCTGATCCGTATAATCGTTGGTATGTTGACAAACGTAATTTCAAAACCGGACAAGAACGTTGGCCTATTCCACTATCTGAAAAGAATATCAATCCAAATTTAAGATAGTCGGTTTAATAACACAACAGAGATACCGGTTGCTTACAATACTTTCGGTATCTCTGTTTTTATTTCTGCTTTTGATTAAACATTACCTGAACAACGATATCATGAAACATCCATGAAATAAATTTCGTCCAAGAGCATGTAAATAGGGGGG